>ERZ1673695.1472-NODE-1472-length-23789-cov-5.923654_pt1 | contig 23789 bp, 20 predicted proteins | sample MGYA00580225_ERZ1673695 | MGnify/ENA primary metagenome ERZ1673695 (study PRJEB41218, sample SAMN15661739) | gut metagenome | host: Homo sapiens | place: Canada: London | collected 2015-08-20/2019-03-30 | study: EMG produced TPA metagenomics assembly of... | reverse complement strand
CCGCTGCGGCGGGAGCCCCCTCGCAGAGGGGGCCAAGGGCCTTGCCTCCCTCTGCGAGACAGACTCCCCCGATACGGGGGAGGTGGCCGTCAGGCCAGAAGGGGAACGGTGGCCCGCAGGGCCGGAGGGAGAGAACCTTGCGGTTGCCCGAAGCATTTTCTATTTACGTTTTACGCTGCCGGCTGGCTCTCGGTATCGGTGGAATCCGTGTCGGTGCTCTCGCTCTCCGCCGTGGACTCGGACGCCATGATGTCGGTGACCTGGTTGGAGCCGTCGAGGTTCTCGTTCTTCTGCGCGTCGTCCGCCTCGGCCATCAGGCCGCCCATCTGCTGGATGTTCGGGTCGGTGGCCGTGTAGCCGGACAGGTCAATGACATTGTCGCACAGGTTCAGCTGGCTGGCATCGACGGGACCGGTATTCTCGCGGAAGTACTGGTTCAGCAGGTCCGCATCCGCCTGCCGCGCGGGGTACAAAAGCGACTGGCCGTTGTACTGCGGGCCGCTGATGACCGGCATCTGGCAGATCATGATCTTGCTGGAATCAATTTTCAGCATACTGATGGCAAAGCTGATGAGGTCGGACGCGCTGAGGTTCGTCTCCATATAGTTCAGCACGGCGGGGGTCAGCTTGGCGACGTCCCAGATGTTGCCGATGCTCTTGAGCTTGCGGAACAGCGCCGCGTAGAACTGGCGCTGCATGTTCAGGCGGCCAATGTCGCCGTCGGGGTAAATTTTACGCGCACGCAGCAGGAACTCCATCGACGCACCGTTCAACGTCTGGTAACCGGCGTGGATGACGCTGTCTCCCAGCCCCAGCGCGGCGTAGTCTACATCCACGGGGACGTTGATTTCCACGCCGCCGAACAGGTCTACCAGCTCGGTCAGCATTTCCAGACGGATCGTGACAAAGCCGTCGATGGGCAGCTTGTACTGGTCTGCGACCAGCTCACACAGGGCGGCCATATTGTTGTTGCCGTCGCTGCCTTGGGTCTTGGCCACGCCGTTGATGCGGTAGTTGCCGGAGACGCTCGCGTCCGTCGTGACCATCGTATCACGCGGGATCTGCAGCATCTTCATCTCGCCCGTCTCATTGTTGAAATGGACGTACAAAATCATATCGGTCATGCCGTCGTTGACGTTGGAGTCATTGGCCGCACCTGCGGACAGATCGCCGGTGGACGAACGGTCAACGCCGGTGACAAGGATGTTGAACTCCTTGCCCTGGAATTCCTTGGGCGTGTTGATGAGCTGGTTCAGCTTGATGTTGCCGCCCGCCGGGGTGATGGCCCCCATGATGAGCGCGAACGCACCGCCGAAGATCAGCGCGATGACCAGCAGCGTGATCAGCAGGATCTGCCACCAGCGGATCTTTTTCTTCTTTTTCCCGTTTCCGCCCTTGCCGCTGCTGCCCTTTTTGCCGGACTTTCTGCCCTTTGCCTTGCGCGGGGCGTCGTCGTCATCGCGCGGGGGCTTGCGGCTGCCGCCATTGCCGCCTGCGGCGGTGCGGGGCTTATGGGCTGCGGGCTGCGGGGCATCCGCATGCTTTGTGCGGCGGGGCTGCGCGGCAGCCTCCTCCAGCCGGATGCCGCCGACGGGGGCCGGGGCACCGGGGGCCTGCGCCTGGGGGCGCGGGGCGGGCTGTCGCCCCTGCCGCGGGGCCGCGGGCTGCTCATACAGCTGGGCGGCAGCCTGCCGGGTGCGCTGCTCCGGCTCCGGCGGGCGGTTCACGGTGCGGCGGGGGCGCTGCACCTGAAACTGCAAGGTATCGCCGTATCTGCGCTCGGCAGCGGCGCGGTAGGCCATGGCCTGCCGCTGGGCGTAGGTCAGCTCACGGGGTTTTTCCGGTGCGGGCGCAGCCTGCCGGACAGGCTCCTGTACCGGCGGCTCGGGTGCGGGGGCAGGCTGCCCGGTCACAACGGGGCGCTGGCTGATATGCCGTCCCTGAGCCGTGCGCATGGGCTGCTGCACGGTGCGGCGGCGGGCATTCTGTTCGGCCAGCTGTTGGGCGCGGCGGCGGGCAGCCTCATACTGCTCCTGATCCAGCCCGCCCGATGCACTGCCGGTATACAGCTTACGCGGTTCGCTCATTACATTTCCTCCCTGCTCTGTGGAGTGTTTTTATTCAAGGTGTGCTTTTGCATACTCATAAGCGGCGACGCTTTCAGGGTCCAGCGAGCCGCCCTTTTCTTCCACAAAATCAATGCTGCGCTTGAGTGCGTCGCAAAGAGCCCGGTCCAGATCCTGCATTTCCAGCGCGCGCAGGTCGTCTACGCCGGGCCAGTCGCGCTCGGCGCTGGTCATATCGGCCAAATAGATGATCTTATCGAGCTTGGACATTCCCGGCTTGCCGGTAGTATGGCAGCGGATGGCAGACAAAATTTCCGGGTCGGTGATGCCCCATTGCGTTTCGGCCAGGATGGCGGCGGCGATGCCGTGCCAGACCGGCAACGGACGCGCGGGGGCATTTTCTGCTATTATAGCATTATCGGCAAAAATCTGCAACAACTCCTGCTTGGGCAGTTCCTTGGCGGAATCGTGCAAAATTGCCGCCATAGCGGCCTTTTCCGGGTCTGCGCCCCAGCGCTTGGCAAGTTTTACAGCCATTTTTTTTACATTTTTCGTGTGCGTCCAGCGCTTTTCGCTCAGGCGGGCCTTGACCAACTTCTTGGCTTCGGAGTAATCCATGGCGTTTTTCCTTCTCCTGACTGGCTGTAGGGGCCGGACATGTCCGGCCCTCAACTTTGCCGTGATTGCCCTTGAACGGGTGGTGTATTTTTATGCTGCGGGCCGGGCATGCCCGGCCCCTACAGAGCAGTCTTTTGGGCAGCTCTTGCAGGGGCGGCTTTATCGCCCCTTTTCGGGTCATGCGTAGGGCGGGGTGCCCTCACCCCGCCGCGGCGGCCTGGGGGCAGGCCGCCCTACAGGCTCCCGTACAGCCGATGCTCCTTTATCACTGCCAGCACCTCCGGCGGCAGCACCTCCGGCCACTGCTCCCGCGGGATCTTCCCACTGCGGATGTCGCTCGACGCGCAGGGGTAGCTCTCGGCGCGGGCAAAAAGGACGCGGCCCCCGGCCTTTTTCAGTTCTGCGGCGGCGGCGTGCAGGGCGGCCTCATCGGTGCCGGTGCGGCTCTCGACGACGAGGGCAGCCATTTTCAGCATATCCTGCCAGCGGTACCATTCCTGAAACGTCAGCAGCATGTCGCTGCCGACGCAGAGGTACAGCGCGCCGTCTGGGTCTTGGCTGCGCAGCCATTCCAGCGTGTGCACGGTGTAGCTGCGCCCGCCCTGACGTATCTCCCAATCGCTGACCTGCACCGCCGGGGACAGCGCTGTAAAGCAGGCACACATCTGCAGGCGCAGCTCTGCCGGGGTGGCGCTGGCGTGCTTGTGGGGCGGCGTGCCCGCGGGCATAACGAGGGCGCGGTCCGGCTGTACCAGTGCCAGCGCGGCGCGCAGGTTGTTCATGTGGCCGTTGTGGGGCGGGTCGAACGTCCCGCCGTAGAGCAGTGTTTTCATTTTGCCAGCACGGCGGTGTAGGCGCTTTCCTTTTTCTTCTGCTTGAACAGCACAAATTTGCGGCCAATGACCTGCACGCACTCGCAGTCCAGCGCCTCGCACAGGATGTCGGCGGCCTCGCGGGCGGAATATTCGCTGTTTTCCAGCACCTTTACTTTGATAAGCTCGCGTGCGGCGATGCAGTCGGCGATGCCCTGCTTGAGGGTGTCGTCGATCTCGCCCTTGCCGATCTGGTAAACGGGGTCCATCGTGTTCGCCGCGCTGCGCAGAGCCGCGCGCTGTTTGCTGGTTAAAGACATAGGGTTTCTCCTTTATAGTTATAGTATGTATCGTATCGCGGTAGGGGCCGGGCATGCCCGGCCCCTACAAAGGCTTCCCCCGAGGGGCTGCGCCCGCAGGCGCGTGTCGGAGCGCAACCGCCGGAGGCGGCTCTTAGCGCGGAGACTGAAGCTGTCGCCCGCAGGCGACTGATGAGGGCAGAGTCCACGGCAGCTTCCCGTTCACGGGTACCCGCCGCAAGGCTGCCCCTCATCCGGCCTCGGGCGGGGCCTCGGCCACCTTCCCCCAAAGGGGAAGGCTTTTATCCCAAAAATTCGGGCAGCTTTTCTGCCAGCTTCTCCATTGCCCGGCCGCGGTGGCTGATGGCGTCCTTCTCGTCGGGGGTGAGCTGGGCGTAGCTGCGGCGTTCGGTGTTCGGGCGCTTGCCGTCGGGTGCGCCGTACTCGTCGGGGATGAACAGCGGGTCATAGCCGAAGCCATAGTCGCCGTTCTGCAATGTAAACGCAATGCGGCCCGGGCACTCGCCCTCGACCTCCAGTGCGCGTCCGTCCGGCAGCATGAAGCAGACCGCCGACACGAACTTTGCGCCGCGCTGTTCCTCCGGCACGTCGGCCAGTTCCCGCAGCAGCTTTGCGTTGTTCGCGTCGTCGTCGCCGTGATGCCCGGCGTAGCGGGCGCTGTAGACGCCGGGCGCACCGTGCAGCGCGTCGGTGCAGAGACCGGAGTCATCGGCCACGGTGGGCAGGCCGCTGGCCTTGCAGAACGCCTCGGCCTTGATGCGGGCGTTTTCGGCAAATGTCGTGCCGGTTTCCTCGGGGTCAAGGTCGATCCCCAGCTCCCGCAGGCTCTTGACCTCATGGCCCATGCGTTCCAGAATGCGGCGCAATTCCTTCAGCTTGCCCGCGTTGTTGCTGGCGGCGCAAACGATCATGCTTCGCTCTCCCCTTCCTCTTTTTTTTCGTCCTTCTGCAGGGCGGATTCCGGCAGCAGGCTTTCGACGAAGGTCTGTGCGTCAAATTCCATCAGGTCGTCGATCTTCTCGCCGACGCCGATGAAGCGGATGGGCAGACCGAGGTTTTCCCACACAGAGACCGCGCAGCCGCCGCGGGGCGTGCCGTCGAGCTTGGTCAGCACCACGCCGGTGGCATTGGCGGCCTTGCAGAACTCCTCGGCCTGGCTGATAGCGTTCTGGCCCGTGATGGCGTCGAGCACCAGCAGCACCTCAAGGCTCGCCTCGGGGCTGGCCTTCTTGACGCTGCGGGAGATTTTGGACAGCTCGTCCATCAGGCCCTTCTTGTTGTGCAGACGTCCGGCGGTGTCGGCAATGACCATGTCGTAGCCGCGGGCGTTGGCGCTCTTGACGGCGTCGAAGATGACCGCCGCCGGGTCCGCGCCCATGCCGGCCTGGACCAGCGGCACGTCGGCACGCTCGGCCCAGAGCTCCAGCTGCTCACTGGCGGCGGCGCGGAAGGTATCGCCCGCTGCCAGCATGACGCGGCGGCCCTGCTTTTTGTACAGGCCGGCCAGCTTGGCAATCGTCGTGGTCTTGCCGACGCCGTTGACGCCGATGACCAGAATGACGGCGGGCTTGCCGTCCAGATCCATCGGGTAGCGGGGGGTCAGCTCCTGGCAGATGATGCCGCGCAGCGCGTCCAGCGCCTCCTGACCGGTTTTCAGGTGTTTTTCCTCGACCTCGTCGTGCAGCTCGTCCACCAGACGCACGGCGCAGGCGGGGCCGACGTCGGCCAGAATGAGCTGTTCCTCGAGCTGGTCGTACAGATCATCGTCGATCTGCGCGTTGGTCAGCGTATTGACGATGCTCTGGAAAAAGCCCGTGCGGGTCTTTTCCAGCCCGCGCTTGACCTTTTGCTGCTCCTGAAATTCCTCCTCGGAAATATCGCGTTTGAAAAAGTTGAAAAAGCCCATCGTGGCCCTCCTTACTTTTGATTTGCCGTCCCGCGGGTTTGTGTGGCTCCCCATTGGCGGGTGGTCGTATTTATGCGGCGGGTCGGGCATGCCCGGCCCCTAGATGCCATCAGGTAATAAGGTCCGCGCTCACATTATCCAGATCCAAGCGCAAAATCTTCGACACGCCGTCCTCCTGCATCGTGACGCCGTAGAGGACATCGGCGGCCTCCATCGTGCCGCGGCGGTGGGTGATGACAATGAACTGGGTGCGGTCCGTCATGCGGCGCAGATACTGCGCATAGCGCGCGACGTTTACGTCGTCCAGCGCGGCCTCGATCTCATCGAGGAAGCAGAACGGCGCGGGGTTGACGCGCAGGATGGCGAAATAGATCGAGATAGCGACCAGCGCCTGCTCGCCGCCGGAAAGCGCGGACAGGTTCTTGATGACCTTGCCCGGGGGCGAGACCTCAATTTCAATGCCGGATTCCAGCACGTTCGCTTCATCCGACAGATACAGCCGCGCATGACCGCCGCCGAACAACTCCTTGAAAATTTGCTGGAAGTTCGCGTTGATCTGCTTAAAGCTCGCCGTGAACAGCTCCTGCATCTCGCTGCACAGCTCGGCGATCATCTTCGTCAGCTCGGCCTTCGCCTTTTCGACGTCGGTGACCTGCGCCTTCATGAAGTCATAGCGCTCCCTGACCTCTTTATATTCGTCAATCGCGCCGACGTTGACGTTGCCCAAGGCGCGGATCTTGCCGCGGACCTCGGTCACGCTGCGGCGCAGCTCGGTCAGGCTCTCAAACGGCACGCACTGGCTGCGGGCCTCGCTCTCGGTCAGCTGGTATTCTTCCCACAGCTTGCTGTTGGTGTCGTTCAGCTCGGTCTCGGCGGCGGTGCGGCGCTCGGCCAGGCGGGCCATCTCGCCGCTCATCCGCTCGCGCTCGTCGGTCAGGGCGCGGTTGTCCTGCCCCAGCTTCGAGATCGCGGCCTCCTTTTCGAGGCGGGCCGCGTTGGCAGATCGAATCGTTTCCTCCGCGGCGGCAATTTTCTGCTGGTTGTCGCCGCGCACGCGCTCTATCTCGGCGATTTTCAGCGCGTTGGCCTCGATTTTTGCCTTGGCGGCCTCAATTGCCGTCTGCAGCTCACGGGCGCGGGCATCGGCCTCGCCGGTACGGCTCCGCAAGCCCTCCAGTGCGGCCTCATGCAGGCCGACGTCCTTCTCGTCCGCCAGGCGCTGCAGCTGCTTTTCGGACAGCTCTCCGGTGATTTTTTCGCGTTCTGCCGTCAGGCTGCCCGTGCTCTCGCCCAAGGCGGCCAGCTCGGCGGTGTACTGCGCCAGCTCGGCCTCGGTGTCGGTCCGGGCCTTCTCGGCCTCGGTGCGCGCGGTCTCGTTCCGGGTCACGGCGGCCTGCTGGGCGGCGATCTCGGCCTCGATGCTCCGGGCCGTCTCGTCGTACTGGGCGGCGGCCTTCGTCAGGCGCTCGAGCTCGAGGTTCGCGCGGACGTGCTCCGTCGCGGCGTTCATGCCCTCGCCCTCGGCACCGGCCAGCTGGGCCGAGAGGTTGTCCACCTCGGCCTTGCGGGCGGCCAATTCCTTTTCCGCCTCGGTGCGTTTCTGCTCGAGCTTCGTCAGCTTGCTGCGCAGCTCGTCCAGCTCCTGCTTGCGGCTGAACACGCCGACGCTGCGGGCGGTGGAGCCGCCGGTGAACGAGCCGCCCGCGTTGATGACCTGGCCGTCCAGCGTGACGATGCGGTTCCGGTAGCCGAGGTTCCGCGCCACGGCGGACGCCTCGGTCAGGTCCTCGACCACGATGATGCGGCCCAGAAGATTGTCGATGATATGCTGATATTTCGGGTCTGTCCTGACCAAGTCGGCGGCGACCTCCGCCGTGCCGGTCAGGCGGCCCGTGAAGCGGGAGCCCTGCACGGTGTCCAGCGGCAAAAACGTAGCGCGGCCTGCGCGCTCGTCCTTCAAAAAGCCGATGGCGGCGCGGGCACAGCCCTGGTCCTCGACGACGATGTTCTGCAGCGCAAAGCCGAGCGCTGTCTCAATGGCGGTCTCGTAGCCCTTTTCGACGGTGATGATGCCTGCCACGGGGCCGATGATGCCCCGCAGCCGCCCGCCGCCCGCCGCGCGCATGACGGCCTTGACGCTCTGCTGGTAGCCGTCCATGTTGCGCTCCAGATCTTCCAGAATGTGGATGCGCTGGGCGGCAGCGGACCTTTCTCGGTCCGCCTTCTGCAGGTTGTCGGCAGCCTCGGCCTGCTGACGGCGGCGGCTGTCCAATTTCAGCTTCAGGCCCGCCTTGATGTTGTCGTTGCGGGTCACGGCCTCCTCGGCGTCCTTAAAGCGGCGCTCGGCGCGGCGGCGTTCCTCGTCGGTGGCGGCGGCGCCGGCTTTCAGCTCCTCGGCCTGGCGCTGTGCCTCGGCCAGGCGGTTGGCCGCAGCCTCCCCTGCCGACTGCGCCGACGCGGCGCTGACCCTGGCGGCGGTGGCGGTGTCCTGCAGGCGGGCCATGGCGGCGTCAATGACGTCGCGGCGCTCGCCGCTGGCAGCGGCCTTTTCCTCAAGGGCACGCAGGGCCTCGCGCAGCTCGGCCACGCGGGCGTCCAGCCCGGCCATGCCGCTTTTCAGCGTCTCGATGGCGGCGCGGTGGTCCGCGGCCTCGCGCTCGATGCTCTCGCGGCCCTGCCCGGCGCGCTCCAATTCGGACGTAGCATCGTCGATGCGGAACCGGCTGTGCTCGCTCTCGTTTTTCAGGACGGCGATCTCGCTCTCGCTGCCGGCGTTTGCCTCGGTGATGGCGCGGATGTCGGCGTTGGCCTGCTCGACGGCCAGCACCAGCTGCTGGGCCTCGGCACGCAGGGACGCGCTTTTTTCGTCAAACTCGTCCAGCTGGCGGCTCAGGCGGTCATAGTCGGCCTGGGCGGCCTCGTACTTGCGCTGCTGGTCGCGCAGCGAGTCGTTGGCGCGGCGGATGGCATCGACCCAGAGTGTGATCTCCAGCGTCTTGCGCTTCTCGCTCAATTCCAGAAACTGCTGTGCCTTCTCGCTGTCGCGTTTCAGGGGGCCGACGCGCTTTTCCAGCTCGCCCAGAATGTCCCGCAGGCGCTCTAAGTTGCCCTCGGCGGCGTCCAGGCGGCGCTCGGCCTCGTTTTTGCGGTAGCGGTACTTGGCGATGCCGGACGCTTCCTCAAAAATTTCGCGGCGCTCCGCTGATTTTGCACCGACGATCTCGGCAATGCGGCCCTGCCCGACGATGGCATAGCCGTCGCGGCCAATGCCGGTGTCGAGCAGCAGCTCGTACACGTCCTTTAAGCGGACGTTCTGGCCGTTGATGGAGTATTCACTCTCGCCGCTGCGGTAGTACCGGCGGCCGATCGTGACCTCGTCGGCGTCCATGTCCAGACCGTGGTCGCTGTTGTCGATGGTCAGTGCGACGGAGGCATAGCCCATGGCACCGCGGGACTGGGTGCCGCCGAAGATGACGTCCTCCATCTTGCCGCTGCCGCGCAGCTGCTTGGAGCTGGTCTCGCCCAGAACCCAGCGGATGGAGTCGGAGATGTTCGACTTGCCCGAGCCGTTCGGCCCGACAACGCCGGTAATGCCCTCGCCGATCTCGATCTTTGTCTTATCGGGGAAGGATTTGAAGCCTTGGATTTCCAGTTCTTTCAGGCGCATTCCATGGGTACCTTTCAAAATTCTTAAAATGGTCGTAGGGGCCGGGCATGCCCGGCCCTCAACCTCGCCTTATGTACCCGTAAACGGGTCGCGATTTTTATGCCGCGGGCCGGGCATGCCCGGCCCCTACAGGGCGTCACTTATTGCAATTTTTCCAGCGCCACCTTTGCTGCGTGCTGCTCGGCGGCTTTTTTGCTGCGGCCACGGCCCTCGGCCAGCAGCTCGCCGTTGCGCCAGACGCAGACCGTAAACTGCTTGTTGTGGTCGGGGCCGGTCTCTCCGGTGACCTCATATTTCAGCACGGCGGACGGGTCCTGCTGGACGACCTCCTGCAGACGGGTCTTGTAGTCGTCCTCGGCGGTCTTGCCCTCGGTGATGAAGGGCAGGATGAAATTGCGCGCGGCCTCCATGCCGCCGTCCAGATACAGCGCGGCAATGACCGCCTCGAACGCATCGGAGACAACGCTCGGGCGGCTGCGTCCGCCGCCAAGATCCTCGCCGTGGCCAAGGCGCAGATACTCACCCAGCTGAATTTCCTGTGCGAACTGGAACAGTGCATCCTCGCTGACGAGGCTGGCGCGCATACGGGTCAGCTCGCCCTCGGGGCGGCCCGACTGGTGGAACAGGTAGTCCGCTACAACGACGGACAGCACGCTGTCGCCCAGAAATTCCAGCCGCTCGTTGTGGGTCGTGGCGACCTTGCTCTCGTTGGCATAGCTGGTATGGGTCAGCGCAATGCGCAGCAGCGCAGGATTTTTGAATGTATAGTGCAGGACCTCCTGCAGTTCTTCCGGTTTGTGAGCCATATTCTTTCACCTTTCCGGCTAGTCCGTAGGGGCCGGGCATGCCCGGCCCTCAACCTTATCTCGATTGCCCTTTTACGGGCGGTATTTTTTATGCCGCGGGCCGGACATGTCCGGCCCCTACAGGGCAGCTTTCCTTTTAAGCGTCTGCTTCTTCCTTCTGTGCAGTCACCTCTGCCAGCGCCTTCTCCATCGTGCCGCACAGGTCGTTGGCGACGCAGAGCTTGGCCTGACGGATGGCGTTCTTGATGCCCTTGGCGTGGCTGGAACCGTGCGCCTTGATGACCGGCTTCGCGGCGCCCAGCAGCGGTGCGCCGCCGACCTCCTCGGAGTCCATCATACGTTTCAGCTCGCCCAGACCGCCCTTGATGCCCAGATAGCTGAGCTTGGTGATCAGGTTCTGCAAGAAGATTTTTTTCAGCATCCCCAGCAGCGTTTTGGCGACGCCCTCGGTCAATTTCAGCACGACGTTGCCGACAAAGCCGTCGCAGACGACGACGTCCACGTCACCGTCCATGATGTAGCGCGGCTCGATGTTGCCCGCAAAGTGGATGCAGGGGTTTGCCTTCAGCAGCTTGTGGGCCTCGCGGTAGGTCGGCGTGCCCTTCGTGTCCTCCGCGCCGTTGTTGACAAGCGCGACCTTCGGCGTTTCGCGGCCCATGACCTTCTCGGCGTAGACGCTGCCCATCGTGCCGAAGGCGTTCAGCATTTCGGGGCGGCACTCGACGTTCGCACCGCAGTCCAGCAGCAGGAAATTCTGCTTGGCGCCGGGCATCGGGGTGGCCAGCGCCGGGCGCTTGACACCCTTGACCGTGCGCACGATGAGACTGGTACCGACGTGCAGCGCACCGGTGGAGCCGGCACTGACAAAGGCATCGGCCTCGCCGTTCTTCAGCATGGTCAGACCCTTGACAAGGCTGGAATCCTTTTTGTGGCGCACGGCCTTGACCGGATCATCGTGCATGTCGATGGTCTCGGTGCAGTTGAGGATCTCAAACGGTGCAAGGTCGATTTTATTCTCTTTTGCGCAGTCGCGGATGGCTTTTTCCTCACCCAGCAGCACCAGCTCCATGCCGTCGCCGAACTCCGCCGCGGCCTGGCTCACGCCCTGCAAAACGCACAGCGGGGCGTTGTCGCCGCCCATGGCATCCACTAAAATTTTCATGCTTCGTACTCCTTTACCCACGCCTGCATGGCGGCCTGCGCGGCCTGCGAAAGCGCCATGTAGCGCTCCCGCTTGTCGCGGATGATGTTGATCTCCTCGGTGCGGGGCAGGATGCCCATGTTCGCACCCATCGGCTGGAAGTCCTTGTTCGGCGTCGTGATGTAGTCCAGCAGCGCACCGCACATCGTTGCCGCCGGGGGCGGCGGCAGCTCACGGCCCTTGAGCCGTGCAAGCATTTGGTGCGCCGCCAGCAAGCCGGACGCCGCGCTCTCCATATAGCCCTCAAAGCCGGTGATCTGCCCTGCAAAAAACACGTTGGGATGTTCTTTCAAGAACTGCTGCTTCGTCAAAACTTTCGGGCTCTCCAAAAAGGTGTTGCGGTGCATGACGCCGTACCGCACAAATTCGGCGTGCTCCAGGCCGGGGATCATGCTGAACACCCGTTTCTGTTCGCCCCATTTCAGGTTGGTCTGGAAGCCGACGAGGTTATAGAGCGTGCGGGCCGTGTTCTCGGCGCGCAGCTGGACGGCGGCCCAGGGGCGGTGGCCGGTGCGCGGGTCGCGCAGACCGACGGGGCGCAGGGGGCCGAACCGGATCGTATCCGCGCCGCGGGCGGCCATGACCTCAATGGGCATACAGCCCTCGTAGACGGTCAGGTCGCCGTCAAAGTCGTGGAGCGGCGCGCGTTCGGCGGCAATGAGCGCCGCGTGGAACGCCTCGTATTCCTCTTTATTGAACGGGCAGTTCAGGTAGTCCGCCTCGCCGCGGCCATAGCGGGACGCGGCAAAAACCTTGTCATAGTCAAGGCTCTCGGCGGTCACGATGGGCGCGACAGCGTCATAAAAGCTCAGCCGATGGTCGCCGGTCAGCGCGGCGACGGCCTGTGCCAGTGCGCCCTCGGTCAGCGGGCCGCTGGCGACGAGCACGGGTGCGCTCTCGTCCAGCGCCGTGACCTCCTCGCGCCGGACCGTGATGTTGGGGTGGTTTTCCACCATTTCGGTCACGGCGGTGGAAAACGCATCGCGGTCCACGGCCAGCGCACCGCCCGCCGCCACGCGGGCGGTCTCGGCGGCGTCCAACAGATGGCTGCCCATCATCTTCATCTCAATTTTCAAAAGGCCCGACGCGGAGTCGGGGCGCTCGGCCTTGAGCGAGTTGGAGCAGATCAGCTCCGCGAAGCCCGCGCTTTTATGGGCCGGGGAATATTTTGCGGGCTTCTGCTCGTACAGCTCGACCTGCACGCCGCGATCCGCCAGCCAAAGCGCCGCCTCGCAGCCGGCCAGACCGGCACCGATAATGTTAAGTTGCATACTTGTCCTCTCTCAGGCTCCCCTTTGCGGGGAGGCTTTAAAGCGGTCATTTCTTCTCAATCGCCTTCACAAACCCGCACCCCTCTTTGGCGCAGTACAGCTGGCCCTTCTTTTTAAAGAGGGTGCTGCCGCACTGGGGGCACTTTTCGGGCACCGGCTCGTCCCAGGTCATATAGTTGCACTTGGGGTAGTTGCTGCAGCCGTAGTAGACGCGGCCCTTGGCGCTCTTGCGCACCAGCATGTGGCCGCCGTCCAGCGGGCAGAGGCCGCCCGTGTCCTTGACCAGCGGGTGGGCGTTGCGGCACTCCGGGAAGCCCGCGCACGCCACAAACTTGCCGTAGCGGCCAGATTTGATGACCATGGGCCGCCCGCATTTTTCGCAGATCTCATCCGTGGGGATGTCCTCGACCTTGATGCGCTTGCCCTCCATGTTCTTCTCGGCCTGCTCCAGGCTCTTTTCAAAGCCCTGGTAAAAGTCGTCGATGGTCTTGACCCAGTCCGCCTGGCCGGCCTCGACAACGTCGAGTTTTTTCTCCATGTCAGCGCTGAATTTTACATTGACGATGTCGGGGAACTGCTCCATCATGACCGTGTTGACAGCCTGGCCGAGCGGGGTGGTTTTCAGCTTCTTCTGGTCCTTCTCCACATAGCCGCGGTCCACGATGGTCGTGATGATGGGCGCATAGGTGGACGGGCGTCCGATGCCGTTTTCCTCCAGCGCGTGGATCAGCGTGGCCTCGGTGTAAAGCGGCGGCGGCTGGGTGAACTTCTGATCCGCCGTCAGCTTTTTGAGTTTGAGGGTCTGGCCCTCCTCCAGCGGGGGCAGGGCGGTCTCCTTCTTTTTGGCGTCGTCGGTGGATTCCTCGTACAGCGCGGTGAAGCCGTCGAACGAGACGCGGAAGCCCGACGCACGGAACAGGTAGTCCCCTGCCGTGATGGACGCGGAGACGGTGTCCTGAATGCAGTCGGCCATCTGGCTGGCCATAAAGCGGCTCCAGATCAGGCGGTAGAGCTTTGCGGTATCGCCGCTGATGCTCTGCTCGACCTCATCGGGGGTCAGCTCGGGCATAGACGGGCGGATGGCCTCGTGGGCGTCCTGCGCGGCGGTGGCGGAGCGGCTTTTCCACTTGCGGGCGGTCTTGCAGACGTAGTTGTCGCCCCAGCGCTCCGCAATAAAGGTCTTGGCCGCGGCCTGGGCCTCGGCGGCAATGCGCAGCGAGTCGGTGCGCATATAGGTGATAAGACCCACCGTGCCGTGGCCCGCAATGTCCACGCCTTCATACAGCGTCTGGGCGGCGCGCATCGTGCGGGTGGCCGAGAAGCCGAACGCGCGGCTCGCGTCCTGCTGCAAGGTGGACGTGATGAAGGGCGGCGAGGGCTGGCGGCGGCGCTTGCCCTTTTCGATCTTTGTGATGGTATAGTCCCTGCCGTCCAGCGCGGCCAGAATGCCGTCGGCCTGCTGCTTATTGGTGACGGTCAGCTTTTTGCCGTCGGCGGTGGCGGCCAGGCGGGCCGTCAACTCGCCCTTCTCGCCCTGCGGGTTCAGCAGCGCGTCGATGTTCCAGTATTCGTCGGGCTTGAAGTTTTCAATTTCCAGCTCACGGTCCCGGATCAGCCGCACGGCCACGCTCTGCACGCGGCCCGCGGACAGGCCGCGGCGGATCTTCTTCCACAGGAACGGGCTCAATTTGTAGCCGACCAGACGGTCCAGCTCACGCCGGGCCTGCTGGGCGTTGAACAGGTCGATATTGATGGCGCGCGGGTGGGCCATGCCCTCCTTGACGCCCTTCTTCGTGATCTCGTCAAAGGTCACGCGGTTGGGTGCGCTGGGGTCCAGCCCCAGAATGTTCGCCAGATGCCAGCTGATGGCCTCGCCCTCGCGGTCCGGGTCGGTTGCCAGCAGGACGCCGTCGCACTTTTTGGCCTCGGCCTTCAGCTCCTTGACGAGCTTCTGCTTGCCCTTGATGGTGATATATTTCGGTGTATAGCCATTTTCGACATCAATGCCCAGCGTGCTGGCGGGCAGGTCGCGCACATGGCCCATACTGGCCGTGACCTTGTAGCCGCGGCCCAGTTACTTGCCAATGGTCTTGGCCTTGGCAGGGGATTCCACGATGACTAATTTTGGCATAAGTTACCTCAATGTTTAAATTTAGATGACACGCATACTTCCGAGTGTTGCCTGTAGAGGCGAACATTGTTCGCCCGCCAGCTTATCGCCGCCACAAACGCCCCGGGTCGTCGAGGACGCCGACCCCTACAGCCGTAGGGGCGGATTCCATATCCGCCCGGGCACCTTGCCACTGCCTTCATCTATTATACTGCAATATATCTTCTCCCCGGCTGCGCCTCCGCTCCGCCCATCAGCTCCAGCTCGGTACACGCCGCCAGCACCCGTCCGGCGGGCAGGCTTGCGGCGGCGCACAGGGCGTCGATGCTTTGGGGCGTTGGCTTTAACACGGCGTAGACGGCCTGCGCATCGGCGCTGACCGTGGCCGGGTCAAACCGTTGCTGCGCCGGGGCGGCGGTCTCCGCGCCAATACCCAGTATATCCAGCGCGTCCGCGGCTTTGCAAAGCGGCTCGGCGCGGTGGGTGCGCAGCAGCTCGTTTGTGCCCTCGCTCAAAGCGCTGTAGATGCCGCCCGGCACGGCCAGCACGGGGCGGCCCAGCCGCTCGGCGTGGCCGACGGTGTTCAGCGTGCCGCTGCGGGTGCGGGCCTCGGCGACGCAGAGCGCCTCGCTCTGCGCGGCAATGAGCCGGTTGCGGGCCAGAAAAGTGCCCGTCGTGCGCCCGCTGTAGCCGGGCGGATACTCGCTGCAGACCGCGCCGCCGCCCTTCTCAATGGCGGTGCGCAGCTTCGCGTTGGAGGCCGGGTAGGTCTTGTCGATGGCCGTGCCCAGAAAGGCAACCGTCGGCACATCAGCCTGCACGGCGGCGCGGTGTGCCTCGCTGTCCAGTCCGTCGGCCAGGCCGCTGACGAGCACGACGCCCGCCCGCGCCATCGCCAGTGACAGGTCAAACGCGGCCTGCCGCCCGTAGGTGCTGGGCCGCCGCGTGCCCACCATGCCCGCGTACCGCCGCCCGTTCAGGCAGGCGATGTCGCCGGTCACGTAGAGCGCAAGCGGCAGGTCGGGCAGGTCCCGCAAACGGTCCGGGTATACGCCCTCGTCGGGCGTCAGCACGTCGATGCCCGACAGCAGGCAGTGGTCGAGCCGTTCCTCATAATCAAAGGGCGTCGTGTCCCGCAGCTGTGCCAGCGCGTGGGGCGTCAGGCAGGCGGGCGGGGCCTCGGTCCCGGCACGCAGGGCGTCGTACAGCTCCACCGGGTCGGGGTAGAGCGTCAGCAGCTCCTGCGCATATTGACAGCCCGAGCCGACGGCATCCGCCAGCCAGAGCCAGGCAAGTGTTTTGTCCATGGGCAACTCCTTGGCTCCCTCTGCGAGGGAGCTGTCGCCCGCAGGCGACTGAGGGAGAGAACTTCATCTCAACCCGAAATTTTCCGGCAATGGCAAGGTTCTCTCCCCTCACCCGCTCCGCGGGAGCCTTCTCCCGGAGGGGGCCGGGAATGCGTTACACACCCCTGAAATGCCACAGCAGCACGCTGCCCGCCACTGCCGCGTTCAAACTCTCGACGCGGTCTGTCATCGGGATGCGGACGGCCATGTCGCAGGCCTCGACGGTCCTGTCCGTCAGGCCCTGCCCCTCGCTGCCGATGACGACGCACAGCCCGCCCGGGAAATCGTTCCCGGCCTCGTCCAGCGGACGCGAGCGGTAGAGCGCCGTCGCCAGCGTCGTCACGCCGCGGGCACGCAGGGCGGCCAGCGCGGCGGGCAGATCGTCGCTGTGCAGCGTCGGCAGCCGCCCCGCCGCGCCCATCGAGGACCGCAGCGTCTTGGGCGACAGCGGCGACGCGCAGCCCGGCCCCAGCACGACGGCATCAAAGCCGAACGCGGCAGCGCTGCGCAGCAGCGTACCCACGTTGCCGGGGTCCTGCACGCCCTCCAGCATCAAAATGCGGCGGGCCGTGTCCAGCGTGTCCGCGGGCGGCACGGGCGTTTCAAACAGGGCAAACACGCCCTGATTGGATTTGGTGCCGCTTAATTTTTCGGCCACATGGGGCGCGATCTCGGCGGGGTCGAATTGGGCCAGCTCGGGCGTTTTTGCCAGCGCCGCCGCCGTGGCGTACATCGCACGCGGCATGCAGCTTTTGGCCAGCTCCAGGCAGAGCTTCGGCCCCTCGGCAAAGAAAAGCCCGTCGGCGGCGCGCTGCTTTTCTGAGTCGCGCACCGCGCAGGCGTATTTGATCTTAGCGTTTTCGCGGCTTGTGATCGTTTCCATTGTAGCGCCCCTTTTGGATAAAATCAACTGATTTGTATGAATAAAAGGAAACGGCAGTCTGCCGGAAGGCCGTCCCTCATCCGTCGGCGGTCGGGGCCGCCGACACCTTCCCCCGAAGGGGAAGGCTCCACAGCCTCAAGCCTTCTCCCCTTGGGGGAGAAGGTGGCCCGCATGCCGGATGCGGGGAGAGCTTTCCTTGGTTGCCCGCTTTTTTGCCATTTCCCCCTTTAAACACAAAAGGACTCGCGCGTGTGCGCGAGTCTTTTATGCAAGCTATTACAGAGCCTTCTTGGCGGTCTCGACCAGAGCGTTGAAGCTGGCGGGATCGTGGATGGCCATCTCAGACAGCATCTTGCGGTTCAGCTCGACGCCGGCCTTCTTCAGGCCGTTCATGAAGGTGGAGTAGTTCATACCCTGAGCACGAACAGCGTTGTTGATGCGGGTGATCCACAGGTTGCGGAACTGGCGCTTCTTCTGCTTACGGCCGACGAAAGCGTAGTTGCCGCTCTTCATAACGGCCTGCTTGGCCATGCGGAAGTGCTTGGACTTAGCACCGTAGTAACCCTTTGCGAGCTTGAGAGTCTTAGCACGACGCTTGTGCGTCATGGTAGCGCCTTTAATACGAGCCATGTTTTATATCTCCTTTGTCTGTAACTGGTAGTAACTGACCTTTAAATGTCTTAGTGATTAGCCACCGTAGGGCATCATTTTCTTGACGGCAGCCTCGTTGGTCTTGTCGACGTACTTGGGCATACGCAGGCCGCGGGTGAGCTTGGTGGTCTTTTTGGTCAGGATGTGACGGCGCTTGGACGCATTGCGCTTGATCTTGCCGGAAGCAGTCATCTTGAAGCGCTTCTTGGCGCCGGAAAGGGTCTTGAGCTTCATTTTAGCCATTGTTGTTTCCTCCTAGAGAGTTTACTTTCTTACTTGTTGGGAACGGGGGACATGAACATCATCATGCTGCGGCCCTCAAGCTTGGGCTGCTTGTCGATGACGGCCTTGCCCTCCAACGCCTCGGCAAAACGCTTGTGGACATCCAGACCCAGGCTGGTATGTGCCATCTCACGGCCGCGGAACCGGATGCTCACCTTGAGCTTGTGACCCTGCTGCAGGAACTTGGCAGCCTGGTTCACCTTGGTGTTGAAGTCGTTGGTGTCGATGTTCAGGGAAAGGCGGATCTCCTTGAGTTCAACCACTTTCTGGTTCTTCTTGGCTTCCTTTTCCTTTTTCTGCATCTCGAACCGGTATTTACCGTAATCAAGAATTTTGCACACCGGCGGCTTGGCCTGCGGCGCGACCTTGACGAGGTCAAGGTCCTTGTCGATAGCCATCTTCAGTGCGTCGCGCGGGCTCATAATGCCCATCTGCGCGCCATCCGCCCCGATCAGGCGGATTTCTTTGTCGCGGATCTGCTCATTGATCTCCAGTTCGTTGGATTTGCTGTTGCTGGCGATTGTAACACACCTCCCACAAGTGTATGATAATGACAAAAGCGGCTGCCATTGAAAGCAGCCGCCGAACATACGAAGTTGCGCACCTGTCGTGCGTAATCATGGTATGACCCGGGGCTTTTGCAAACCCTCAAGGTGAGCCGACGGCCTACTGCCGGTTGCTGCTTTTTTTACAACGATTAGTTTACCAAAAAAGCACGTGCATGTCAATATGGTTTTTGCAGATTTTTTCCGTCGAGCGGCTTCCCCCTTGGGGGAAGCTGTCAGCGGCCCCGACCGCTGACTGATGAGGGGCGGACTTGCCGATATGACCCATACACGGGCTGCCGCGGCAAGCTCTCCCCTCATCCGGCCCTGCGGGGCCACCTTCCCCCTCGGGGGAAGGCTTGGGGGTTCACATCCGCGCCAGATCAATTTTTTGCAATCGCGTCGGCTTCCCCCGCGGGGGGAAGCTGTCAGCGGCCCCGCCCGCTGACTGATGAGGGCAAGGCCTGCGGTTGCTGCCCGTGAATGGGTTGCCGCCATAAGGCTCTCCCCTCATCCGGCCCTGCGGGGCCACCTTCCCCCTCGGGGGAAGGCTGGGGGGGTCACATCCGCGCCAGATCAAACAAACTGTTTGCACTCATCATCCAGCGGTACCCGGCGCGGCGCAGCATGGCGGGCAAAGCCTCCGGTACGCCTTTGCATTTGGCTACCCACAGCTCCGCGTCAGCCTCACCGGCGGGGGCGATCTTCCCCCACTCCCCCGCCGGGTCGGGGTCGTCGGCGGGGCCGCGGCGGTCATTCATGCCGAGCCAGCCGTCCTGCAGATAGCGCTGCACCCAGCGGTAGATCTGGTGGTAGGCTATCGCGTATTTCTGCGCCATAGCGCCGTAATTTTTCCGGTTTTCCAGACAGTCCAGCACCATGACCATCCGCTGCATCGGCGGCACGGTGCGGGCGCGGCCCTTGGCGCGGCTTGTGCCCTCGCTGCTGTGGCGGGCGTCGTGCAGGGCCGCGCCCGCACGGTACTGCCCCACCCAATGCACCAGCGCCTTGTAATCGACGTTATATTTTAACGCAGCTGCGCCGTAATCGCAGCCGTCGGCCAGGCATTCCCGCACGATCTTTTCCCGGTCCGCGGCGGTGGTGTACGCGCCGCCCCTGTGGCGGGACGCGCCGTGGTAGCCGCGCAGCTCGCCGCCCGCCTGCGCCTTTTCCACGAGCTTTTGCAGGTTTTGCGGGCTGCGGATGCCGTACTTTTTGCAGACGTCAAACAGCGAGACCCCGCCCGCGAGGTACTCCGCCACGGCGGCATGCTTTTCCTCGGCAGTAAGGTGGCGGGACTTTTCCCGGGGTGCAAGGCCGTCTGCACCCTCGGATTCATAGATGCGCAGCCATTGGCGCACGGTGGTGTTGCTGACGCCGACGCTTTGCGCCGCGGCCTGGCGGCTGATCTCGCCTGCTTTGATTTTTCCCACAAGCGCGACCTTTTGTTGTGGAGACAGCTTTGGAGTTTGGGGCATGGTGAGCACCTGAAAAGAGTGAGGAGTGAGGAGATAGGAGTGAAAGGCGTTAAGGCATACAGAGGCGTAGGGGCCGGGCATTGCGGGGTTGTGAGCGTGGAGCGAACAATGTTTGCCCCTGCGGGGCAAACAACCGCACGAGCGAGTTTGCTTGCAAACTGGCGGCGCTCGTTGTGCGCCGCCAAGCGCCCGGCCCGCAGCTTTGCCGTTATTGCAGCTTTGCCTCTTGTGCGCAAGGGCGGGATTTATCTCTCCCGGGCACGTTTCCTTTGATGCGGATTTTTCCTTTTGCTCTGTAGGGAGGGGTCTTGACTCCTCCGCGGAACTGCCGAAAAACGCTTGTAGGGGCGAGCTTTGCTCGCCCGTGCCCGTTTGCCTTGCAAGAAAACCGTCCCGGAAAATGCGTTGCGGCGGTAAGTGGGCGGGCGACCAATGGTCGCCCCTACACACGCAATAAGGCAGAGATGCAATTTTTTGACGGCCTGCGGAGCGGTCAAGACCGCTCCCTACAAATCTCCCGGCAGCGCTGCGGCGGGTATAATAAGGTAGGCGGCAATAAAAAATCCCACCACGGGAGGTGGTGGGAGAATTAGCATTTATTATTTACCGGCAGTAGCAGCGACCTTCTCAACTGCATAGTTGCCGCTCTTGTAAAGAGGATTGGTAACAGTAGAAGTGTTCTCATCGTAGGTGCATTTAAAGCCATTCTGCGTAACAGTAACCTGAGAAACATGGCCGTTATCGGTAATCGTAACCGTAACATTAGTGATACCATTTTTGTAGGTAATCTCGCCTTTATCATCAACCGTACCAACTTCAGCCAATTTCACAACATCACCCAACTTAGGAGTATAATCCTTGCTCAGGGTGAGGACAGTAAACTTGCCGCCCTCAATGCTTGCATAAGCCTCAGACGTATCGGTCTGGGCAGCCATAACGACCTGACGGGTGCTAGCGATGACCTTTTCATAGTTGGCCTTGTCGATGTAGCCGGTCAGTGCGGGGATGAGTAGGGCGGCCAGGATGGCCAGGATTACCAGAACGACTATAAGCTCTACAAGGGTGAAGCCTTTTTGTCTTTCAGTTTTTTTGAACATCTTCTTTTCCTCCAGTTTTTTGTCTTTGTGCCGACACTTCAAGACCTCATCGGCATTTCATATTGTCATTTTATAACACAGTTCGTGTTTTGTCAAGCCAAAACGTGCTGTAAAAACCCGTTTTGTGTTTTTTTGCTATTCTCTAGCTTAGAATTTATAGGAAATCGGGCACTTTTTATGAACTTTAACGAAAGATTACGCTATCTAATTGATTGCGAGGAAATCAAGCTCAAAGACCTTGCACCCAAGCTGTGCCTTAGTGCGTCCACGTTGAGCAACTACACACAGGGCATCCGTGAGCCGGACTATGACACGCTGCGGCGGATCGCGGATTATTTTGGCGTGAGCATTGACTACCTGCTGGGGCACGAGCCCCCCGCCGTCGATGACGAGCGCCAGCTTTTGACGTGTTACCGCAGCTTCACCCCCAGCCAGAAGCGTTTTTTGCTGGACCAGGCCGCGTTGATCAAGCGTTATAAAATCAGGTTGGACGACTGACCGACCCGCCGGGTGTGGCGGGCCGGTTTTTTGTTTTTGGGGGAGAGTTGCGGCGTGGTGAGGCCTCCCCCCGCCCTGCGAGCTGTGATAAATTGGGATGTAGGGCGGCCTGCCCCCAGGCCGCCGGGGAGGTTTGCGGCAATGTGAAGCCTTACGGATCGCCGCTGTAGGGGGAGGCGTCCCCGACGCCCCGCGGAGGTTGGCGGCGGCGGAAGGTGCGCGGGAAGGATGAATTTCTCCCCTACGGGTTACCTGTTAGCGGTGGTTTGCCGGGAGGCAGCGGAGGGGTCAAGACCCCTCCCTACAATGTAAAGGATAAACGGGTGGTAATGGCGAGGCTGCGGGCCGGGCGTGCCCGGCCCCTACGGACTTCTGTTCCCGGTTCAGAAATTTTCCAAAAATAATCTAGCCAACGCACGCATAATATGTTATGATAATAAGCTGAAGACTTGTAGTGTGCCCAAAGGGCACGGCCACATTGAACAAAGGGAGTCTTTTTGATGAATACAAATTCCAAGCTGCGCGTCGCACTGTTCTTCGGCGGCGTTTCCAGTGAACATGACGTCAGCTGCGTGTCGGCCTCGGCCTGGCTGCGCGCACTGGGTCAGAAGCCCTGCGCGGACAAATATGAGGTTTTCCCCGTGGGTATCACGAAGGATGGCCGCTGGCTGGCCTGCCGCCCCACGCCCGAGGCTATGGCCGACGGCAGCTGGGAGCAGGGCGACTGCACGCCCTGCGTGCTCAGCCCGGACCGGAAGGACCACGGCATCTGGCTGCTGAAGGACGGCAGGGCGGAGCTGGTGCACATTGACATCTGCGCACCCGTCATGCACGGCAAAAACGGCGAGGACGGCACGATCCAGGGCCTGTTTGAGCTGGCCCGCATCCCCTATGTGGGCTGCGGCGTGCTGGGCAGCGCCGTCTGCATGGATAAGGCCGTCGCCAACGCCCTGATGGACGCCGCCGGGGTCCCCCACTGCAAGTGGGTCGCCGCCAGCCGCGCCGATCTGGAGCTGAACGGCCCTGTGGTGCTGGACGGCATCGAGGCAAAGCTCGGCTACCCCATCTTCGTCAAGCCCGCCAACGCGGGGTCCAGCGTCGGCATCTCCAAGGCTGCGGACCGCGCCGCGCTGGAAAAGGGCGTCGAAATCGCCCTGCGCGAGGACGACAAGGTCGTGTTTGAGGAGTTCGTGGACGCGCAGGAGGTCGAGTGCGCCGCCATCGGCAACCCCGATGACCCGTCCACCGTCTCCACGACCCGCCCGGGCGAGATCCTGGCCGGGGCCGAGTTCTACACCTACGACGACAAGTACAAAAACGGCGTGTCCCAGACCGTCATCCCCGCGCATCTGAGCGAGGAAAAGCTCGACGAGGTCCGCGCCGAGGCCCGCAAGGCGTATCTGGCGCTGGGCTGCTCCGGCCTGTCCCGCTGCGACTTCTTCGTTGCGCGCGGCACCGGGCGGGTGCTCTGCAATGAGCTGAACACCCTGCCGGGCTTTACGTCCATCAGCATGTACCCCAAGCTGATGGAGCACGAGGGCTACAGCTATCCTGCGCTGGTCGACAAGCTGCTGACGCTGGCCGTCCACCGCCGGAAGGGGGCCTACTGATGGACACACGGCCCATCGGCGTGTTTGACAGCGGCCTGGGCGGGCTGACCGCCGTGCGTCAGCTGCGCCGCGTGCTGCCCGGCGAGGACATCGTCTACTTCGGTGACACGGGCCGCGTGCCCTACGGCAGCCGCGGGCGGGACATCATTGTCCAGTACGCGCGGCAGGACATCCGCTTTTTATTGCAGAAGGACGTGAAATTTATCATTGCCGCCTGCGGCACGGTGTCCTCGACCTATCCGCCGGAGGAGGCCGCCAGGCTGCCCGTGCCGTTTACCGGCGTTGTAGGTGCCACGGCCCGCGCGGCGGTGGACGCGACGCGGAACCGCAAAATCGGCATCATCGGCACAGCGGCCACGGTGCGCAGCGGGTCGTATGCCGCCATCATTCGCGACATGATGCCCGACGTGCAGATTTTTGCCCGCGCCTGCCCGATGTTTGTGCCGCTGGTCGAGAACGGCTATTTCAACGACGGCAACCCGGTCACAAAGCTGATCATTGCGGAGTATCTGCAGGAGCTGAAGGACGCGGGCGTTGACACGCTGATTTTGGGCTGCACCCACTATCCCCTGTTGAAAAAGATGATCGGGGACTTTATGGGCGACGAGGTGCATCTTGTCGA
>ERZ1673695.1467-NODE-1467-length-23879-cov-9.913323_pt1 | contig 23879 bp, 18 predicted proteins | sample MGYA00580225_ERZ1673695 | MGnify/ENA primary metagenome ERZ1673695 (study PRJEB41218, sample SAMN15661739) | gut metagenome | host: Homo sapiens | place: Canada: London | collected 2015-08-20/2019-03-30 | study: EMG produced TPA metagenomics assembly of... | reverse complement strand
GCGGCGCGGCGGGTCTGGCGGCCTGCCTGGGCGCGATCATAGGCGCGGGATTCGCCTCCGGACGGGAAGTCGTCGCCTTTTTTACGCGCTACGGCGTGCATGCACGCTGGCTGATTCCGCTGTCGGCTGCGGCGCTGGCGCTGCTGTGCGCCCTGTGTATAAACGCGGCGCGGCGGCTTGGCACGGACCGCTGGTGGGACCTCTACGGTGACATGCCCTCATGGGTGCGCATAGGCGCGCGCCTGTGCGCCGCCATGATGCTGGCGGTGACGGGCGGGGCCATGATTTCGGCATCCGGATGGCTGATCATGCTGATGTGGCCCAGCGAATGGGCATATCCCATCGGCGCTGTGGGCACACTGTTGATGGCATGGAGGGTTGGGCGGCGCAGCCTTGGGGCGCTGGGCTGGATCAGCGGACTGCTTACGGCGCTGCTGGTGAGCGCGCTGCTGGCCGCGCGCCTGGGTTTGGGCGAGTCCTCTGCCGCGCTGCTTGCATGGGAGCCGGAGCCGCTCTTTCGGGCGGCCATGCGCGCCGTTGCCTATGCGGCCATGAATCTGGCGCTGGCCATCGGGGTGGTGTGCCGGTGCGCGCAGGGTACAGCGCGTCGGACGGTCCTTCTCTGCGCGGGGCTTGGGGCGGCGGTGGCAGCGCTGCTCCTGCTCAGCGATGGCGTATACCGCCGGCATCCGGAGCTGCTGACGGAGGCGTTTCCCATCGTCCGGCTGCTGGCGCAGTTCGGGCGGACCGGCTTTCTCGTCAGCGCTGGGCTGATGTATCTGGCGGTGTTTACGTCGCTGGCGGCGGTGCTGTGCGCGCTGGATGGGGCGGCTCGGGAATGCGGGCCGTATCTGCGCGCCGCGCTGACGCTTGGGCCGCCGCTGGCGGTGTCCCTGGTGGGGTTTGAGGGAATTGTGGACGGTCTGTATGCTCCGGCGGGGTTGGCCTGCCTGGTGCTGGTATTCGCTCCGCTGCTGTGGGCGCGCCGCAAACTGCCCCTTGACAATCCGCGCCCGATACAGTACGATAAAGAAAAGCGTACAAACGATTGCACAAGCGAAAGGAGACCGCTGCGATGAGCTTTGAGATTCATCCCTGGAAGGTTGTGGAAACGGGACTGGACAAGGAATGCATGCGCCTGTCCGAAAGCCTCACCTCTACGGGAAACGGCTATATGGGCATGCGCGGGAACTTCGAGGAGGACTATACCGGCGACACCCATTTGGGCACGTATATCGGCGGCGTGTGGTTTCCCGACAAGACGCGGGTGGGCTGGTGGAAAAATGGCTATCCGCAGTATTTTGGCAAGGTGATCAATGCCGTGCGCTTAAACGGCATCCATGTCGAGGTGGATGGCGAAGCGCTGGACTTGAACACCGCCACTGTGCAGTCGTTCTACCGTGAGCTGGACATGCAAAACGGCCTGTTTCTGCGCCGCTTCACCGTGCGCACGGCGCGGGGCGACGTGCAGGTGGAGGCGGAGCGCTTTGTTTCGCTGGCGCAGAAGGAGCTGCTGGCCGTGCGCTACAGCCTCACGCCGGATTATGACGCACATGTGACGATGCGGCCCTATCTGGACGCCAATGTGCGCAATCTGGACAGCAATTATGACGAAACCTTCTGGGACATGCTGGAGGAGGAAGAAACCGAGGACGCGCTGGCCCTGCTGACCAAAACGAAGGAAAACCCGTTCGGCACGCCGCGCTTTGCCGTGAGCGCCGCCATGAGCTGCTGGGCGGACGGGCTGGAGATGGCCGGGCGCAGGCTGGACGGCGGATATGTGGAAACCCGCTACGAGGGCGATGTGCAGGCCGGTGAAACCGCCGTGCTGGAGAAGTACGCGCTGTGCTTCACCAGCCGCGACTATGACGAAAAGGTGCTCAATACCCTGTCGCTCAAAGCTGCCGCACGCGCCCGCGAGGTGGGCTACGGCGCGCTGCGGGATGCCCATACCGCCGCCTGGCGCGACCGTTGGGCAGGCTGCGACGTGACCATCCAGGGCGACGACGCGGCCCAGCAGGGCATCCGCTTCAACCTCTTCCAGTTGCTCAGCACCTATTCCGGCGACGACGCGCGCCTCAACATCGGCCCCAAGGGCTTCACCGGCGAGAAATACGGCGGGGCCACCTACTGGGATACCGAGGCGTACTGCCTGCCGGTGTATATGGCCATTGCCGGCGAGGACGTAGCCAGGCAGCTGCTGCTCTATCGCTGGCTCCAGCTGGACGGGGCCTACCACAACGCGCGCCAGCAGGGTCTCAAGGGCGCGCTGTATCCCATGGTGACCTTCACGGGTGTCGAGTGCCACAACGAATGGGAGATCACCTTTGAGGAGATCCACCGCAACGGCGCCATCGCCCATGCCATCTTCAACTACGCCACCTACACCGGCGACATGGACTACATGCTGCGCGAGGGGCTGGACGTATTGTGCGGCGTGGCGCGCTTCTATACCGACCGCGTGCATTTTTCCAAGCGGCACGGCAAATACATGATTCATGGCGTCACCGGCCCCAACGAATATGAAAACAACGTCAACAACAACTGGTACACCAACCGCATCGCGGCCTGGAGTATCGGCCTGTTCGTGACCCAGGCGCGCCGCGCCTCCCAGAACCGCCGCCGGGAGCTGGGCATCACAGAGGAAGAGCTTGCGCACATGGTGGATGTGGTGGAAAAAATGTACTATCCGGAGGATGCGGAGCTAGGCATCTTCGTGCAGCACGACACCTTCCTGGACAAGGACCTGATGCCTGCCTCGGACATTCCCGCCGGGGAGCGGCCCATCAACCAGCACTGGTCCTGGGACCACATTCTGCGCAGCTGCTTCATCAAGCAGGCGGATGTGCTACAGGGGCTGTACTTCCTCAATCACCTTTACGACGTGGAGACCATCCGCCGCAACTTTGATTTCTACGAGCCCATGACCGTGCATGAGAGCAGCCTGTCGCCCTGCGTGCACAGCATTCTGGCGGCCCAGCTGGGCTATCACGAAAAGGCCGTGGAGATGTATCAGCGCACCGCCCGCCTGGACCTGGACAACATCAACAACGATACCGACGACGGTCTGCACATCACCAGCATGGCCGGCAGCTGGCTGGCCATGGCGCACGGCTTCGCGGGCATGCGCACCACCGACGGCCTCAGCCTGTCGCCGTTTTTGCCCGCCGCCTGGCAGGGCTATGCCTTCCAGTTCCACTACCGCGGCCGCGTCATCCGCGTCAGCGTACAGCCGGGCAAGGCGCTGGTCGAGCTGCTTGAGGGCAAGCCGCTGAAAATGAACCTCTGCGGTCAGGAGCAGACGCTTTCCGATTCCATCTCGCACGCGCTCTAAGGCGCACCCCCTTTTCGCCTCCCGCATAGGATGCAGTATCATGCATCGGCGGGAGGCGGTTTTTTTGCTTAGAAAGCTGTTGGTGGCCGGCGGCGACGGCCGCATGCTGCGCCTGGCGCGCATGCTGGCCGGGGATGGGTTCGCCGTGTCCACGTTGGGACTGGTTTCCGGGGATGAAAAGACGGCCGGCGTCGCGTCAGCGCAGGCCCTGCTCTTTCCCTACCCCTTTGCGGTCCGGGACGGGCGCGTGCCCACGCTCACAGGCCTGACGCTGCATCCGGAGGATGTGCTGGACGGCGCGCGTCCGGGCGCGACGCTGCTGGCGGGCGCGGGATTGGGCCCCTGTCTGGAGGCACCAGAGGCGCAGGCAAAGCGATTCCGGATGCGCCTGTATGAAAGCAGCCCGGCCTTCCTGGACCGGAACGCGGAGCTGTCCGCCGAAGGAGCGCTGGCGCAGGCCATGGGCCGCACCGGCGATGCGCTTTCGGACATGGCGGTGCTAGTGACGGGCTATGGCCGGTTCGGCCGTGCGCTGGCAAAGCGGCTCAAGGCGCTGGGCGCGGACGTGTGGGTGGCTGGCCGGCGCGAGGAACAGCGCCTTGCCGCCAGGAGCGACGGTATGCGCGCTGCATCCCTTTCGGAGCTGCCCGCTTTGGCGGGCCGCATGGACATGGTGCTCAATACCATCCCTGCCCGCGTACTGGGGACGGAGGCGCTCGCTGCCCTGCCCAAGGGCGCGTGGCTTTTGGAACTGGCCAGCGCCCCCTATGGCTTTGACCGCGACGCAGCCGCGAGGCTGGGCCTGAACGTCGAGGTCCTGCCCGCTTTGCCTGCGCGATATGCCCCTCAAAGCGCCGCACGCGCGCTCAAACAGGTCAGTTTGGAACTGCTCCGGGAGGCTTCGCTATGAAAAAGACGAGCATCGGATTTGCCATGACGGGTTCCTTTTGCACCTTCGAGCGGGTGCTCAAGCAGATGGAAGCACTGGTGCGGCGCGGGTACGAGGTGCTGCCCGTGCTGTCCTTCAACGCCGGGACGCTGGATACGCGCTTCATGACGGCGGAGCACCTGCGCGCCCGCATCGTGGAGATCACCGGCAACGAGCCCATCGATACATTGGCCGGGGCCGAGCCCATCGGCCCAAAGAAGATGACCGACGTGTTCCTCATCGCCCCGGCCACGGGAAACAGTCTGGCAAAGCTGGCCGCCGGCATCTATGATACGCCCGTCCTGCTGGGGGCCAAGAGCCACCTGCGCAATGACCGGCCTCTGGTGCTGGCCGTATCCACCAATGACGGGCTGGGCGCGGCGGCGCAGAATATCGGCCGCCTCCTCAACGTGCGCAATATTTACTTTGTGCCCTTCGGTCAGGATGACCCGGTGAAGAAGCCCCGGTCGCTGGTGGCGGATTTCAGCCAGATTCCGCGCACCATCGCGGCGGCGCTGTCCGGCGTGCAGATGCAGCCCATGCTGTCCTATGGAGCGGAGGGTGAAGCGCCCACGCTGCACTGAAGGATGCTCCCCTGTCAGAACCTGTCCGCTGTGGAGAAATAATGTAACAAACTTGCAATAAAATTGATTTCGTTGTAAACTATACGATGCATAAGAATCGCCGGAAGGAAGTGACCGCCATGCGAAAAACGCTTTGTATCCTGATGCTGCTGTTGGCGCTGGCCGCGCCCGCCCTGGCCCAGACCCAGGTGGACGAGGTGCGCACGCAGATCGGGGAGAATTACGTGGCCTATCCCCAGCTCAGCGGCATGGCGGATGAGGCTGTGCAGAAAAAGATCAATGACGACATCGTGCTTTCCTCCGGCGTGGCCAATCATCTGGTCACGCTGGCCACGCTGGGGGACAGCCTGTGGGGCCTGAAAGTGGATGATCAGGTGACGCTGCTTGATGACGCCCTGTTTTCCGTCGTGATCAGCGCCCAGGGCAAGATGCCGGACGGCCATGAGGGACAGGCCTATTCCGCCTTGACCTATGACCTTTCCACCGGCGAGCGGCTTACGCTGGATCAGCTGTTTGAGGATGTGGACGCGGCGGTCGCGTGGATGGAGGCCGCCGCGGAGGAAAGCCTGGGGCAGGAGCTGAGCGGCTACATGGAATACAGCGACCTGACGCCCCTGCCGCGCGAGGCCTTCACGTTGGATGCCGAGGGCATTACCTTCTGGTATCCCTCTGACCAGCTGCGCCTGATGAGCGGTTACAGCGGCGCGTGTCAGTTTTTCTACAGCGAGCTTGCGGACTTCTTCCTGACGGGGGAGGACGAGCTGCCCGTGCAGATCGGCGCGGTGCAGGCGCCTCTGTCCCAGCAGGAGGCGAGAGAGGCTATCGAGGACGCGGTCGCGGCGGGCAAGCTGCCCCATGTGCCCGTCGCGCTGGGCGACCACATGACCGACGTGGTGGAACGCTACCGGCTGCTGCGCACGCCGGACGAGTTTCCCGGCGGACGCTACTACGTGCTGGAGGACCCGGCCTTCCGCGAAATCCTGGTCATCTCCGACGCCATTCAGAGCGGCTATGGCGCGTCCATGGTGGAGGGCGTGCAGATGCGCCGCGGCGATCTGTGCGGCCTGCTGATTGGACAGGCTGTGCGGGAGGATTGGCGCGCCATTCTGGGCGAGCCTGACGAAACCATGACCTTTACCGACAGCATGGCCTACGATTACGGCCTGCCTGTGGGGGAAAGCGACGTCTATCATTTCGGGGAGCACGAGCTCCGGCTGCACGCCGATGCGGACGGCGTGCTGCGCGCCGTGCAGCTTGGCAAGTAACGGAGGAAAGGACATCCATGGCAAAGAGCAAAAAGGCCGCCGCCCAGTATGAATCGGGCACGCTGGCGGCATTCGCAGTCGCGGGCATCCTGCTCATCGCGCTGGGCGTGGTGTCGCTGCTGGCGGTGGTGGGCGGCCTGAAGGGCACGCTGTTCACCATGGTCAAGCGCGTCATGCAGGGCCTGGGCGGCGGGCTTTGCCTGGGCGTGAGCGTGCTGCTGATCTGGGCGGGGGTGCTGGTGGCGTTTTCCTCCGGCCGCAGCATGCCCAAGCGCGGGTTTCTGCTCTTTACGCTGCTGTTTTTTTCCGTGCTGGGCATTATCGACCTGGTCAGCCGCGTGGGGCAGGATACGCTTCCCGCCTATCTGGTCAAGTACAACAACCAGGCCGCGCTTCCCGCGACGGAGGCGGCGGGTTACTGGAACATGATCCGCGCCGCGTTCAATGTGTGCGGCGGAAGCGGCGCGTTTGGCGGCGCGCTGGGCATGGTGCTGGGCTGGCCGGCATGGACCTTTCTGGGCACGGTGCTGGGCACCGTGGCGCTGGGCGCGATCTGCGCGGCCTGCGTCCTGCTGGTGTCCCGCTTTGATATGATTCAGATGTTTGAAAGCGTTCGCGACGGCTGGCAGGCGCGGCAGCAGCATATCCAGCAGCAGCGCGCCCAGCGCGAATACCAGGAGCAGCTGGAGGATCAGCGGCAGCAGGAGCAGGAGGACGACCGCCGCATGATTTCGCCTGCATTCCGCCGCAAAAATGACGCGCAGCCCCCCATGCAGGAAGCGCCGGTCTATCCTCCCTATGGCAGCATGCTCATGCAGCAGCCGCCCATGCCGCAGGGAGGCATGCCTGTCTATCCCTACGGCATGCCGCCGGCATATCCCGCACCTGTCCAACCGCCTGCGCAGCCACAGGGCGAAATCTACGACGAGCTGATCATCCCGGAGGGACGGCAGCTGCCCTGGCGCAAGGCCGAGGGAAAGGGCAAAAAGGAAAAGAAAGAGAAACAATACCAGACCCGCATGACCTTTACGCCCAGCGAGATGGGCGCCGACACCGCCGAAACCCCGCTGCCCGACACGCTGATCATGTCCGCGTCCAAACGCAAGGCCATGGACCGCATCGAGGAGATTCGCCGCCGCAAGGCGGAGATTGCCGGCAGCATGGGGGAAGCGGCCGTTGTGCCGCCGCAGATGGCGCCTACGCCCATTGTGCCGGTTGCACCCGAGCAGGCGCAGTCCAGCCCGCCCGCTGCGCAGCAGCCCCCGCCTGCTTCCCAGCCCCATCAGGCCGCGCCGCAGCCGGCCCAGGCCGAGACCGTCGAGGACCGCAACGCGGCGTACAAGCGCCCGGCGGGTCAGCCCCGACCTACGCCGCCGGCCAGCGAACCCCGGCCCGTGGAGCGCACGCCCTATGCATACCCCTCCATTGACCTGCTCAACACCCAGCAACGGCGCGCGGCGACCGATACCCGCGCGCAGGACACGGCGGACGCCACGCGCCTGGAAAAGACGCTGGAGAGCTTCGGGATTCCCGCGCGCGTGCAGCGTGTGACCCACGGCCCTGCCGTCACTCGCTTTGAGCTGGGGCTGGTGTCCAGCGGCGTCAACGTCAAGCGCATCATGAGCATCGCTGACAACATCGCCCTGGACATGGCGGCTAACGGCGGCGTGCGCATCGAGATCCCCATTCCCGGCACCAACCTCTTTGGCGTGGAAGTGCCCAACAAGGAGATTCAGAGCGTATCGCTGGCCGAGGTGCTCTTAAGCCCCGAAATGCAGGCGGCCAAGTCGCCTCTGGCGGTGGCGCTGGGCCGCGACATCGCGGGACGCGCCGTGATCTGCGATCTGGCCAAGATGCCGCACCTGCTCATCGCGGGCCAGACGGGCAGCGGCAAATCCGTGTGCATCAACGCCATCGTCAACTCCATCCTCTTCCGCTCCCCGCCGGAGGAGGTGCGCATGATCATGATTGACCCCAAGGTGGTCGAGCTGCAATGCTACAACGTCGTGCCGCATCTGCTCATCCCCGTGGTGAGCGACCCGCACAAGGCCGCCGGCGCGCTGCAATGGGCCGTGGCCGAGATGCTGGACCGCTATCACAAGATGCAGTCCAAGAATGTGCGCGAGCTCTCCGCCTACAACGCCAAGCTCGGCCCCGGCGAGGAAAAGCTGCCCCGCATCGTCATCATCATCGACGAGCTGGCCGACCTCATGCTCGCCTGCAAGAAGGAGGTCGAGGAAAGCATCATCCGCATCGCGCAGCTCGCACGCGCCGCGGGCATCCATATGGTTGTGGCCACCCAGCGCCCCACCGTGGACGTCATCACCGGCCTCATCAAGGCAAACGTGCCCTCGCGCATCGCCTTTGCGGTATCCTCCAGCATTGACAGCCGCACCATTCTGGACCAGAACGGCGCGGAAAAGCTGCTGGGCCGGGGCGATATGTTCTATTTCCCCACGGGCGCCAGCGCGCCCATCCGCGTGCAGGGCTGCTTCCTCAGCGACGCGGAGACGGAGCGCGTGGTGGGCTACATTGCCCAGCATTCGCATGTGGACTTTGACCCCAACGTGATTGAGGCCATGGAGAGCGACGAGGGCGCGGGCAGCCCGCTGGCTGACAGCGACGAGGAAAGCGGCGCGGACGACCGCCTGCTGGAGGCCATCGACATGGTCATCACCGACGGACAGGCCAGCATCAGCATGCTCCAGCGCCGCATGAAGATCGGCTATGCCCGCGCGGGCCGCCTGATCGACGATATGGCCGCGCGCGGCATCGTGAGCAAGTCCGTGGGCAGCAAGCCCCGTGAGGTGCTCATCAGCCGCGAGGAATTCGAGAAGATCAAGGATACATTAGTGTAGGAGTCTTTCTGGACAATATGGAAGAAACAAAACGTCCCGGCGAATCTCGCCGGGGCGTTTCCCATGCACATGCGTATCGCATGGCTTTGTAAAGATGGATTACTGTTCCTTCTTGGTGGCGTAGGCCGCGACCAGAGCCAGGGCCAGAACGGCGCCCTTCACGGCGGGCAGCACGTAGTAGGGCACGGCGCAGATGGTCAGGCCGTTTTCCAGCGTGGACACCAGCATGGCGCCAATCAGCGTGCCGAGCGCGTTCGGCTTCTCCGCACCGCCCACGGACCGGCCTACGAATACGGCGGCCAGCGACTGCATCAGGTAATCATCGCAACACATGACCTGCGCGGAAGAGCCGCGGGAGGAGACCAAAATGCCGCCGATGGCGATGAACACCGCGGTGATCATGCCGGCCAGGTAGCGATAGCCCTTGACGTTGATGCCGCTGAGCTTGGCAGCCTGCTTGTTGCCGCCCATGGCGTAGATGAAGCGGCCATGCTTGGTGTACTCCAGGAAGATGTAGGCCACCAGCACGCACGCCAGCATGATGATGATCAGCCAGGGCTCGCGGCCGATGGCGCTGAAGGAAGCCTCCAGCTTGGTGCGCACGGGGGAAGCGCCGCTGGGCAGGCGCATGCCGGTGGAGACAGCGCCGCCGCCGATATACCACTGGCCCAGGCCCTGATGCACGAACATCAATGCGCAGGTAGCCAGCATGTCGGGGATTTTGCAGACCAGAATGAGGAACATGGTCAGCTGATACATCACCAGCGTCACGAGGATGCACACCGCGACACAGGCCCACAGCGGCAGGCCGTACCACAGGTACATGCTCACGAACACATACGCCGAGCAGCTGGCCAGCGTACAGGCCGACATGTCAAAGCCGTCGGGGGCCATGGTCACCGTGGCCGCAATGCCGAACACCGTGGTGATGGACATGGCGCGCAGGATGTTGATCATGTTGTTGACGGACATGAAGCGGTTGCCCTTGAGCAGGGTGAACACCACAAAGCACAGCACCAGCGTGATGACGGCCGCCCAGTCCAGCAGGAAGCGGAGGAAAGTCTTGTTTTGCTTTGTCGCCAGCGGATTTGGTTTCAACGTTGCTTGCATAACGGAATGCCCTCCTGTTATAGCCTGCCCTGCGGTCAGGCGTACTTTGTGGTGCTGCCCACGGCGTAGTGCATGATCTCATCCTCGTTGGTTTTGGCGGTTTCCAGCTCCGCCATGATGTGACCATCATAGAGCACGTAGATACGGTCCGTGATGGACAACAGCTCGGAGTTTTCACACGAGGCATAGATCACGCTGCTGCCGCGCTTGGTGATGTCGTTGATCAGACGGAAGATGTCCTGCTTGGCGCCCACGTCCACGCCCTTGGTCGGCTCGTCGAAGATGTACACGTCGCAGTCCGCGGCCATCCACTTGCCCACGGCCACCTTCTGCTGGTTGCCGCCGGAAAGGTTCCTCACATACTGCTTGATCGACGGAGTCGTGATGCCCAGGTCGCTTACGTACTGACGGGCGTTGGCGTCCACCTTGTTCTTGAGGATGAAGGACGCCTTGCAGAACCGGCTGAGCGAGGCGGCGGACAGGTTGAAGCTCACGTTTTCGTTCACCAGCACGCCTTCCTTGCGGCGCTCCTCCGGCACGAGGGCGATACGGCTTTTCACCGCGTGGGAGGGGTTCTTGATCTTGAGCTCCTGACCGTTCAAGCGCACGGTTCCGGCTGTGCGCTCATAGGCGCCGAAGATGGTCTTGCACAGTTCGGACTTGCCCGCGCCCACCAGACCCGCGATGCCTACGATCTCACCCCGGCGCACGTAGAAGGACACGTCGTTGACCTTGCCGTCCGCGCCGGAAAGGTTCTCCACCTCGAACACCTTTTCGCCGATGGGCACGTGCTCTTTCGGGAAGTTTTCCTCAAACGAGCGGCCCAGCATCTTTTCCACGATCTCGCGGGTCGTGGTCTTATCTGTGATGGGGGAGGTGCCCACGATCTCGCCGTTGCGCATCACGGTATAGTTTTCGCAGATCTGGATGATCTCGTTGATGCGGTGGGAGATAAAAATGATGGCGATATTCTCCGTTTCCTGAAGGTGTTTGACCAGCCGGAAAAGCTCGGCGGTTTCTGTGTCGCTAAGAGGCGCGGTCGGCTCGTCAAGGATCAGGAAATTGCATTCGTTGGCTATGGCTCTGGCGATCAGGACCATCTGCTTTTGCGCAAGGGACAGGTCCTGCACCAGCGTACGCACGTTTACATTGATATTCAGCCGGTCCAGCACGGCCTTGGCCTGCGTGCGCAGCTTGGGCCAGTTGACGAGGGGATTGCTGCCGGCGCTCATGACCATATCGTTGAGCATGACGTTTTCGGCAACCGAAAGCGTGGGGACCAGCGCCATGTCCACCTCCTGGTAGACGATCTGAATTCCCAGCTTCTTGGCGGCCATGGTGGAGCGCAGCTCGACGGGCTTGCCGTTGAGGTACACTTCGCCTGTATAATCCGGATTCGCACCCGCAAGGACCTTCATCAGGGTGGACTTGCCCGCTCCGTTGGCGCCTACGAGCGCGTGAATCTCACCGGTGCTGACTTCAAAGTCTACATTGGTTAACGCCTTTACACCGGGAAATTCGATGGATACCTTGCGGGTTCCAAGTGTCAGTCTGTCCATGGATTTCCCTCTTCTCTCATTCATAACAAGCGGTCGGGATAATTTATGGGAAGAAGCGCCGGAGCAAATACTCCGACGCTTCTTTGTCAAGAAACATTGCTCGAATGGGTTATGAATTGCTGCGGAGGCTTACTTGTGCAGCAGGTCGGCGGGCATCCAGTCGGCCACGGACAGGTAGCTCAGGTTGCCGTAGGTCTCGCCGGCGATTTCGCCGAGATTCTCAACGGTGCTGTCTTCCTTGAGGGCGGAGGCCAGGATAGCGCTGCCAGGGATCTCAACCACGTCCACGCCGTACTCGCCGGTGGCGGGGTCATAGATCTTGTCGTACTCGCCGGCCAGCTCCAGCAAGAGCAGGCGCATGGCGATCTCGCCGTTGAGGGTCCAGTCGGTGGTGCCGGCTGCGTACCAGATGTCGGGGCGGGTCTGCATGTTGGTCACGTCCACCTGGTCGATGTCAACGGACGCCATGGGCAGGGCCTCGCCGGACTCGCCGTTGAAGTTGGCGTTCTCGAAGATGGCGTTGTAGACGCCCTGGCCGTAGAGGTCGTAGTAGGCGATGACGCCGTCCACATCCTCGCGGTTGAGGCTCTGCAGATAAGCGGCGGTCACGCTGTTGGCGCTGTCAACGCTGTCCTGCAGGGGCTGGATTTCGCCCACGGTCACGATCTTGCCGGCTTCCTCGTACTCCTGCCAGCCAACCTCGCGGCGGTCGAACGGGCTGTTGTAGTTGGGGCCGCGCCATACCTTGACCAGACGCACGCCCTCACCGAACTTGGCGATCATCTCGTCGAGCAGAACGGTGACCAGGCTCTTGTCCTGCTGGAACAGCTGGGTCACGCCCTCGATCTTCTGATACTCGCCGTCAGTGTAGAACTGGGTGTCGAAGCACACCAGCTTGAGGTCGGGGTAGGTCTCGGTCAGCTCCTTGAGGAACACATAGGAGCCGTCCTGGTTGCCGTGGCTGACGAGCAGTCCGTCATAGCCGGCGGCGGCACAGGTGTTGATGGTGTCCATCCAGCGGTTGAAGTCACCGTCGCAGAAGTAGAAGTCGAATTCCACATCCAGCGCGGCGCACAGGTCGGCGCAGGAATCCTTCCACATCTGGAAGATGGTGGCGGAGGGCAGCAGCATGATATACGCTACCTTCTTGCCGGCGACGGGATTGGCCGTTTCAGCGGTGGCGACGGTCAGCATGGACAGCGCCAGCATGAGAGCCAGAACCAGAGCTACGATCTTTTTCATGGTAAACCTCCTATTCACTTTTGGACGGATACGGTAAACTTCCGCCCTTTGTTGACATCAGTATAGAGCCATTCAGGTGAAAAGTCAAGCGGTGTTTTAGAATATTTTTTAGAATCGTTTATTTTAATTGTTTAGTTGGGGCAATCCTGTGAAAAATCCGTGTATATGTGATAAATGTTAGACATAAATTCACAAAAACACTTTGTTTAGTGTTTATGCCGAAGCGGCAAGTTTTTTTGAAACAAGTGTTGACAATGATAAACGCTGCATCTATAATAAGTGCGTAGCGGCATGCGGCCGTATGCGTATAAACAGGCGCTAAACGGCCGCGCATCATCAATGTGCGGATCGAAAAAAGGAAAAGCAGGTGAATGAAGATGCAAGGCATCCATCGCTATCCAACGGATGACGAGGCGAAAAAGCTGATTGTGGATATCGGACGCCGGATGTATCAGAAGAATTTTGTGGCCGCCAACGACGGCAATATCAGCTGCAAGGTGGACGACGACATCATCTGGACCACGCCCACGGGCGTGTCCAAGGGCTTCATGACCGAGGACATGATGGTCAAGATGCGTCTGGACGGCACGGTGCTGTCCCAGGGCGAGCGCGGCCCGTCCAGCGAGGTCAAGATGCACCTTCGCATCTATAATGAAAACCCGGAAGCCCGCGGCGTGTGCCATGCGCATCCGCCCATCAGCACCTCCTTTGCCATCGCGGGCATCGGCCTGGACAAGGCCATCTATCCCGAGGCGCTGGTCAATCTGGGCACCGTGCCCTGCGTGCACTACGAGGCGCCCGGCTCCCAGGGCATCCCGGACAGCATCGCGCCCTACTGCCGCGACTACAACGCCCTGCTTCTGGCCAACCACGGCGCGGTGGCATGGGGCGGCTCGCTGATGGAGGCGTGGTACCGTCTGGAGTCCACCGAGCACTATGCCATGGTCATCATGTACACGGGCAACATCATCGGCAAGGCCAACGTGCTCAGCTGCGAGCAGGTGGGCGAGCTGATCGAGATCCGCAAGAAGATGGGCATTACCAGCGGCGGCATCCCGCCGTGCACGGCGCGCGCCACCAACACCGTCGATGTGGTGGCGGGCCACAGCCCCGTGGCGGACAACCCGCCGGCCCTCAAGACCTACAGCCAGAGCAACTCGCCCTGCGGCTGCGCGGGCGGCGGCGGCGCGGCGGACGAGGCCGAATTGCAGGCCATTACCCGCGCGGTGCTGGAGCGGCTGAAGAATCTGAAATAACCGGCATTTTCAAATCATCTGATTAAATAAGAGGAGGCGGACGGATGAGAGCGATTGTGATCGGCGGCGTGGCGGCCGGCATGTCCGCCGCCTCCAAGCTGCGGCGCGTTCTGCCCGACGCGCAGATTGCCGTCTACGAGCGCGGCGGCTACCTGTCCTATGGGGCATGCGGGCTGCCGTATTACATCGGCGGCTTCAACGACGACCCCGGCAGGCTCATCGCCCGCACGCGCGAGCAGTACGCCAAGATGGGCATTGACACATTCCTCCACCATGAGGTGCTTTCCGTGGACCCGGCGGCAAGGCGCGTGCGTGTGCGGGACAACGATTCCGGCCGTGAGTTTGAGGATACCTACGACGTGCTGATGATCGCCGTGGGCTGCAACAGCGTGGCCCCCAAAGTGCCCGGCGCGGACCTGCCGTCGGTGTTCTACCTCAAGACCATGGAGGACGGGCTGCTGCTGCGGGAGATTGCCCGCCTCAAGGACGTGCGCCATGTGGCGGTGGTGGGCGGCGGCTACATCGGCGTGGAGATGGCCGAGGCGCTTTTGCACCTGGGCAAGACCGTCACGATCATCGAGGCGGGGGAGCGGCTGCTCACCCCGTTTGAGCCGGAGTTTTCCGAGCTGACCGCGCAGGAGCTGGAGAAAAACGGCGTGCGCGTGCTGGTGGGTCACCGCGTGGAGGCGATCAGCGAGCAGGGCGACCGGCGCGTGGTGCGCGCGGGCGGAGAGGACATCCCCTGCGACCTGGTGGTGATGGCCGTGGGCGTGGTGCCGGCGACGGGCTTCCTGCGCGGCACAGGTATCCGCATGGCCAAAAACGGCGCGATTCTGGTGGACCGGGAGATGCGCACCTCGCTGGAAAACGTGTACGCGGCGGGCGACTGCGCCGTGGTCTACCACCGACTGATGGAGGAGGACTACTTCATCCCGCTGGGCACGGTGGCCAACAAGTGCGGTCGCATCGCGGGCGGCAACATGGCCGGGGCGCATGACAAGTTTGTGGGCGCCCTGGGAACCGCCGCCATCAAGGTGTGCGGCCTGGAGATGGGCCGCACCGGCATGAGCGAAACCGACGCCAAACGCCTGGGCGTCGCATACCGCACCAAGCTCGTCACTGCGCAGGACCATCCTTCCTATTATCCGGACCCGGCCAAGCTGGTGATCAAGCTGATCTATGAGGCGCGCACCCGGCGGCTGCTGGGGGCGTGCGTGGCGGGCGCGCGGGGCGCGGTGCTGCGTGCGGACATCTTCGCCGTGGCTATTCACGCCGGCATGACCACCGACGAACTGGGCATGGTGGACCTGGCTTACGCGCCGCCGTTTGCGGGCGTGTGGGACGCTGTGCACATCGCTGCCAACGCGGCCAAATGAGGTGCCTATGAACAAGCTGACGACTCTGGAACAGGCCGTTTCCCTCATCGGGGACGGCGCATGTGTGGGCCTGGGAGGCAATACCCTGAACCGCGCGCCCATGGCGGCCGTCTTTGAGATGGTGCGCCAGCATAAGCGCGGCCTGCGCGTGGTCAAGACCGCGGGCGCGATGGATGTGGACGCGCTGTGTCTGGCCGGCTGCGCCGCCTCGGTGGACGCGGGCTTCATCAGCTATGAAAGCCAGTACGGCCTGGCCCAGCGCTACCGCAGGAGCGTGCAGTCCGGGCTGGTTCGCGCCAACGAGCACGCCTGCTACACCGTGATCTCGGCCCTGCGCGCGGCCAGCTATGGCATTCCCTTCATGCCGGTGCGCGGCCTGAAGGTGAGCGACCTGCGCAAGGTGAACGACTATTTTGCCGACGTGACCGACCCTTTCACCGGGGAGACGCTGGCCGCCGTGCGCGCCATCCGGCCTGATTTTGCCGTGGTGCATGCGCAGATCGCCGATTCGCAGGGCAACGCCTTCTTTGAAGGCCCGAAGTACGAGGACGTGCTTTTGTCCCGCGCCTCCCAAAAGGTGATCGTGACCGCCGAGCGCATCGTGGGCGACGGATATTTCTCCGGCGGCGAGCGCAAGGCGGACATTCCGCATTTTCTGACCGCCGCCGTGGTGCATGTGCCTCGCGGCGCGGCCCCCGGCGCGTGCTACGGCTGCTATGAGCCCGACGGCGCGCTGATTCGCGCGTTTCTGGAGCTCAAGGACGCGGAAGCGCTGGACCGCTTTCTTGCGGAAGGAGGGAGGCGGCTGTGATTCGTCCCTGCGATATGATGACGGTGGCCATGGCGCGCCTCATCCATGACGGCGACACGGTCTTTCACGGCGTGTCCTCGCACATGCCCATGATCGCCACCCTGCTGGCCAAACGCCTGCACGCGCCAAACGCCGTGCACCTCAACATCCCCGGCGGGGTGGACCCCGTCAAGCCGGCGCTGCGCGAGTTTACCAGCGCGGGCGGGGAGCTGTGGGAGACGGCCTGCGCGGGCTTTCCGCTGATGGAGGTGTTCGACCTGAGCATGCGCGGCGGGCTGGACGTGGCGTTTTTGAGCGGCGTGCAGTTCGACGACCGGGGCGACGTCAACGCCTCCGTCATCGGCCCCTACGAGAAGCCGAAGGTGCGTTTGCCCGGCGGCGCGGGCAGCGCCGTGCTCATCCCCACGGCCAAACGCGCCATCATCTGGCGCACCAAGCATGACCGCCGCACCTTCGCCCCCGGCGTGGACTTTATCACCGCCCGCGGCAACGTGAGCGAGATCGTCACCCCCCTGTGCGTGTTCACCATGTATCAGGGCCAGCTCATTTTAAAGAGCGTGCACCCGTATACCACCATCGACGAGGTGGCGCAGAACACCGCCTTTCCCATCCGCTATTTTTCCATCGAGACAACCCCACCGCCCACGGCGGAGGAGATGCGCGCGCTTTGCGCGATCGACCCGCTGGACCTGCGAAACATCGAGTTTCGCTGACGGCGGCCCAAAACCGGAACCAAAAAGGCACTTTTTATAGAGAAAGGAAGTCTTGCACATGCCCCGTTACGACACCTATTTTCTCATGAAGGAAGCAGACGTGATCGACTATGTCCAGACCAAGTATCCCGGCCACTTCGACAAGGATGCGGCGCTGACCGTCAAGGAGATTGGCGACGGCAACCTCAACTACGTGTTCCGCGTGGTGGAGGAAAAGACCGGCAAGTCCATCATCGTCAAGCAGGCGGGCGAGGCGCTGCGCATCTCGGCTGAAATGAAGGTTTCCACCGACCGCAACCGCATCGAAAGCGAAATCCTTCAGATTCAGGACAAGTACGCCCCCGGCCTGGTGCCCAAGATCTACGGCTATGATACCGTGATGTGCGCCTGCGCCATGGAGGACCTGTCCGACCACGCGCTGATGCGCTACGCCCTTATGCGGCACGAGACCTTCCCGCGCTTTGCCGAGGACATCTCCACCTACATGGTCAACACCTTGCTCAAGACCACCGACGTGGCCATGGAGCACAAGGAAAAGAAGGCCATGGTCAAGAGCTTTATCAACCCCGAGCTGTGCGAGATCACCGAGGACCTGGTCCTGACCGAGCCGTACAACGACTGCAACCACCGCAACAACGTCTTCCCGCCCATCGCCGACTTCGTGCGCCGCGAGCTCTATGAGGACGACGCGCTCAAGCTGGCCGTGGCCAAGCTCAAGTTCGAGTTCATGAACAACGCCCAGTCCCTCATCCACGGCGATCTGCACACCGGCTCCATCTTCGTCAAGCAGGATTCCACCCGCGTGTTCGACCCCGAATTTGCCTTCTACGGCCCCATGGGCTACGACATCGGCAACGTGGTCGCCAACCTGATCTTCGCCTGGGATAACGGCCGCGCCGCCGGGGCGGACGAATTCTGCGACTGGGCGCTCAAGGCCATCGAGGAGACGGTGGACCTGTTCTGCGAGAAGTTCCTCAAGTGCTTTGACGAGTGTGTGACCGACCTCATGGCCAAGACCCCCGGCTTCAAGGAGTACTATCTGGATTCCATCCTGTCCGACACCGCCGCCTACGCCGGCACCGAGCTCATCCGCCGCACCGTGGGCATGGCCAACGTCAAGGACGTGACCACCATCGCTGACGAAGCCAAGCGCGCCCATGCCGAGAAGGTCAACATCCTCTGCGGCAAGGACTACATCATGAACCGCACGGCCTTCAAGACCGGCGCCGATTTCGTCGCCGCCGTCAAGCGCGCCGATGAAGCGGCCAAGTAAGGGAGGAAACCGCCATGGCTGACAAGAGCATCATGAGCTACGAGACCGTCGCGCTGGATGACGAGAAGAGCGCGCTGGTCATCCTGGACCAGACCAAGCTGCCCTACGAGGTGGAGATCCTCAGCCTCACCGATCAGAAGGACATCTGGAACGCCATCTACCTTTTGCAGGTGCGCGGCGCGCCTGCCATCGGTGTGGCGGCGGGCTTTGGCGTGTATCTGGCCGCCAAGCAGATCCAGGCCGACAACTGGGATGAATTCTATCCCCAGTTCAAGGCCGCCAAGGACTACCTCAACTCCTCCCGTCCCACCGCCGTCAACCTCTCCTGGGCGCTCAACCGCATGGAGCAGGTGGTGCTGGACAACAGGGACAAGAGCGTTCCCGAGCTCAAGGAGCTGCTGCACAAGGAGAGCGTCGCCATCAAGGACGAGGATGTGTGGATGTGCCGCCAGATCGGCGAGTACGGCCTGACCCTCATCAAGGACGGCGACGGCATCCTCACCCACTGCAACGCCGGTCAGCTCGCCACCTCCAAGTACGGCACCGCGCTGGCCCCCATCCATCTGGGCCGCGAGCGCGGCATGAACTTCCGCGTCTACACGGACGAAACCCGCCCGTTGCTGCAGGGCGCGCGCCTGTCCGCCTTTGAGATGCAGGCTGACGGCGTGGACACCACCGTCATCTGCGACAACATGGCCTCCCAGGTCATGAAGAACGGCTGGGTCAACGCCGTGTTCGTCGGCTGCGACCGCGTGGCCGCCAACGGCGATGCCTGCAACAAGATCGGCACCTCCGGCGTGGCGATTCTGGCCAAGTATTACGGTATTCCCTTCTATGTGCTGGGCCCCACCTCCACCATCGACATGTCGATTGCCCGCGGCGAGGACATCACCATCGAGCAGCGCCCCGCCGAGGAAGTGACCGAGATGTGGTACAAGTGCCGCATGGCGCCCGAGGGCGTGAAGGTCTATAACCCCGCCTTCGACTTTGCCGACAACGAGCTCATCGCCGGCATCGTGACCGAGTACGGCATCGCCCGTCCGCCCTACAACGAGAGCCTCAAGGAGATCTTCAAAAAGAAGGCCGAGGCCGAAGCCGCCAAGAAGAAGTAAGAAACTGCGCCGGGGCGTTCGCCCCGGCCACCCCCCGAAGGGAGGGGCGTTATGAACGAAAAGGAACTGCGCGCCGCGGTGGAGCGGCTGGTGCTGTGCGAGCTGGCCAAAACGGGTCAGCGCTACGTGCCGGTGATGTCCTCCAACCGCCATGTGCACCTGTGCCAGGCGGATGTGGAGAAGCTCTTCGGCGCGGGCTACCACCTCACCAAAATGCGCGACCTGGTGCAGCCCGGGCAGTTCGCCTGCAACGAGCGCGTGACCATCGAGACCGAAAAGGGCAAGATGGCGCTGCGCGTGGTGGGCCCGGCCCGCAAGGAAACGCAGATCGAGCTGTCCTTCACCGACGCGGTGAAGCTGGGCCTGAAGCCCCCCATCCGCATGTCGGGCGATCTGGAGGGCAGCCCCGGCTGCACATTGGCAAACGGCGACAAGCGCGTGACGGTATCCCGCGGGGTCATCGTGGCCGAGCGCCATCTGCACTTGGCCCCGGACGAGGCCGAGGCCTTCGGCGTAAAGGACGGCGACGTGGTCAGCCTCGTGGTGGAGGGCCCGCGTCCCGGCACGCTGGACGGCATCATCGTGCGAAGCGGCAAGGGACATCTCATGGAGGCGCACATCGACAAGGACGAGGCCAACGCCTGCGCCCTCTCTGACGGGCAGCTTTGCCGTGTCATCCGAAAGGAGGACGGGCCCGCCGTGTCGAATAGGAGGGACATATGCGCATCTGCGCCGCCCCCGTCCGCGCTGCCTCCCGCGCCCAAGCGGCAGACGATGCTGGACGTGAGCGCCGAGAGCCGCCGCCTCATTACTGAAGACGATGTGCGCACGGCGGCGCGCGACGGCTACAAGATCATCCGCTATGCACCCGACGCCATCCTGACCCCCCTTGCCCGTGACGCGGCCTCGGAGAGGGGCATCGAACTGGTACCCGTGATATAACGACCGCCGGGCCGATGGGCCGGGCATCTGTGAGGGAACGAACATGGCATTGACGGAACAGCAAATCAGGCAGATTACGGACGAGATTGTGCGCAGTCTCTCCGGCGCCATCCGGGCCGAGGCCGCCGCGCCCGCGCCCGCGCCCAAGCCGCAGCCGGCCGAGAGCGGACGCTGGCTGTGCGATACCGCCGAGGAGGCGGTCCGGAACGCCAAGGCCGCCCAGGCCAAGCTGGCCGATATGACGCTGGAAAAGCGCGGCGAGCTGATCGCCGCCATGCGCAAGGCGGGCATCGACAACGCCGAGTATCTGGCGCGCCTGGCGCATGAGGAAACGGGCTACGGCCACGTGGAGGACAAGATTCAAAAGAACCTGCTGGTCAGCCGCCGCACGCCGGGCATCGAGGATTTGCAAACCCGCTGCGAAACCGGCGACAAGGGCATGATGCTCATCGAGCAGGCGCCCTTTGGGGTCATCGGTTCGATCACCCCGTCCACCAACCCCACCTCCACGGTCATCAACAACTCCATCAGCATGATCGCCGCGGGCAACGCCGTGGTCTTTAACCCCCATCCCGCGGCCAAGCACGCCTCGCAGGAGGCCATGCGCCTGATGGTGGAGGCCATCGTGTCGGCGGGCGGCCCGGCGGCGTTGATCACCACGGTTAAGGAGCCCACGCTGGAAACCGGCCAGGCGATTATGACCCATCCGGACATCCCGCTTTTGAGCATCACCGGCGGCGAGGCCGTGGTGCGCGTGGCCATGAAGACCGGCAAGAAGGTCATTGCGGCCGGCCCCGGCAACCCGCCCGTCATCGTGGACGATACGGCGGACCTGCCCGACGCGGCCCGGCGCATCGTGGACGGCGCGAGCTTTGACAACAACGTGCTGTGCATCGCCGAAAAAGAGGTGTTCGCCTTTACCAACATTGCCGACCGCCTCATGAGCGAGATGGAGCGCTGCGGCGCGGTGCGCATCTACGGCGCGGACATCGACAAGGTGCTCAAGACCACGCTCATCAACAAGGACGGCAAGTACGTCATCAACCGCAAGTATGTGGGCCATGACGCGGCGGTCATCCTGCGCGACAGCGGCGTGAGCTTCACCGGCAATCCGCGGCTGATTATCGCCGAGACGGACCGCAACCATCCCTTCGTCATGACCGAGATGCTCATGCCCGTGCTTCCCATCGTGCGCGTGAGCAACATCGACGAGGCCGTCGAGGAGGCCTTCCGCGCCGAACAGGGCTGCAAGCACTCCGCCATGATCCACTCCACCAACGTGCACAACATGAGCAAGGCGGCGCGCAAGCTCAACACCACCATCTTTGTCAAGAATTCCTCCAGCTTCTCCGGCTTGGGCTTCGACGGCGAGGGATACACCACCATGACCATCGCCACCCCCACCGGCGAGGGCGTCACCAGCGCGCGGTCCTTCACCCGGCTTCGCCGCTGCGTGCTGTACGGGGATTTCCGCATCTGCTGATTTCCGCCCGCGGGCAGACGGGAGGTTACGACCGGTATGAACATCGTTGAACAGGTGTGCGCGGCAGGCGTGGTCGGCGCGGGCGGCGCGGGGTTTCCCACGCATGTGAAGCTGGGCGCCAAAGCCGAGTACGTCATCGCCAACGGCGCCGAATGCGAGCCGCTCCTGCGCGTGGACCAGCTGCTCATGCAGCGCCGCGCGGACCGCGTGGTGCGCGGCATGGAGCTGGCCATGGAGGCGACGGGCGCAAAGAAGGGTGTCATCGCCACCAAGGCGCACTACGAGGGCGCGGTCAAGGCGCTCAAGGCCGCGCTGGGAAACCGAAACGACATCACCTTGCACCTGATGGACAGCTACTACCCCTCCGGGGACGAGAAGTCCATCATCTATGAGGTCACGGGCCGCGTGGTGCCCAGCGCCAAGCTGCCGGCGGACGTGGGCTGCGTGGTGAGCAATGTGGCCACGCTGTGCAACATCGCCGATGCGGCCGAGGGTCGCCCGGTGGTGGACAAGGACGTGACCGTGGGCGGCGACGTGCCCCATCCCCTCACCGTGACCGTGCCGGTGGGAACCCCGATGCGCGAGGTGATCGCGCTGTCGGGCTTCACGGGCACGAAGGAGGGCTATGCGCTCATCGTGGGCGGCCCCTGCATGGGCAAGATCGAGGAGGACTGGGACGCGCCGGTGACCAAGACGACGGGCGGACTTCTGCTGCTCAAGCGCACGCATCTTCTGATCGCGCGGCGCACGCAGAGCCCCGAAAGGCTGCTCAAGATCGCGCGGGCGGTGTGCTGCCAGTGCAGCCAGTGCACGCAGATGTGCCCCAGAAACGCCCTTGGATTGCATGTGGAGCCGCACAAGGCCATGCGCGCCATCACCACGGGAAACGGCGCCCTGCTGGGCAACGCCCGCTCGGTGCTGGCCTGCTCCAGCTGCGGCGTGTGCACCAACTACGCCTGCCACATGGGCCTTTCGCCCTCGGAGGTCATGGCGCAGCTCAAGGATGAACTGGGGCGCGCGGGCATCCGGCCGGTGCCGGAAACGGACATCCGCGTGGACCCGTTCATCGTCCAAAAGCGCGTGCCGGTCAAGCGGCTGATCGCGCGCATGGGCCTGGCGGCGTTCGATACGCCCGCTCCGTACACGGAGGCGGGGCTCCGGCCCAAACGGGTGCTGCTGCCGCTTCGCCAGCACGTGGGCAAGCCCGCCGAGGCCACGGTGAAGCCCGGCGACCGGGTGCGCCGCGGCGACGTGGTGGGTGAAATCCCCGAAAAGGCGCTGGGCGCGAGGGTGCATGCCTCCATCGACGGCATGGTTACCGCCGTGGATGCGCGGGGCGTGGAAATCACAGGAGGTGAGAGCGCATGACCGCAATCGGCGTGGTAGAGACGCTCAGCATCCCCATGGGGGTGCTGGCGGGCGATCAGATGGTCAAGACCGCGCAGGTGGACCTTGTGACCGCGCAGACGGTGTGCGCGGGCAAATATATCGTGGTGGTCAGCGGCGAGGTCGCCGCGGTGCGCTCCTCCGTAAGCGCCGGCATCGAAAACGCGGGGAGCACGCTGGTGGACAGTCTGGTGATCCCCAACGTGGACGAGCGCGTGGTCGCCGCCATGGCGGGCGCGTGCCCCGCCGAGCAGGTGGAGGCGGTCGGCGTGGTGGAAACCTTCTCGCTGGCCAGCGCCATCAGCGTGGCGGATATCTCCGTCAAGGCCGCCGACGTGGACCTCATCGAGGTGCGCCTGGGGCGCGGCATGGGCGGCAAATCCTACGTGATCATCACTGGCGAGGTCGCCGCCGTGGAGGCGTCGGTCCGGGCCGCGGAGGCGGGCGAGGGGCTGGACGGCCTGATCGCCTCCAGCGTGGTCATCCCCTCGCCGCATATGGACATGATTCGCGCGCTGATGTAAGTCTTCTTTATAGGCGCGGGAACATAGATGAAATTCAAATGGCAAAGGAGTTTTTACCATGCAGGAAGCATTGGGCATGATTGAAACCCGCGGGCTGGTGGGCGCGATTGAGGCGGCCGACGC
>ERZ1673695.1454-NODE-1454-length-24051-cov-32.631147_pt1 | contig 24051 bp, 39 predicted proteins | sample MGYA00580225_ERZ1673695 | MGnify/ENA primary metagenome ERZ1673695 (study PRJEB41218, sample SAMN15661739) | gut metagenome | host: Homo sapiens | place: Canada: London | collected 2015-08-20/2019-03-30 | study: EMG produced TPA metagenomics assembly of... | reverse complement strand
CTTTTTTGCAAAAAAGGTTCTAAGAACTCCAAAAAATGCAAAGGGGATAGTATAGATTTGGTAGTATCACTCCAATTTTATAATTCGTCAAAGATCAGCGCAGATAACTTCGATACATCTCAAAAAGTATAATCCATCAAAAGCCGGCGGCATGTACGCCGGTCTTTTGATACCTTGAGAGCAAAAGCCAGACTGATAGCTGCTTGCAGCCGAAGGCTGGCTTTTGCGGGTGAAACTCGCTTCATGCTGAACAAGCATGAAGCGAATCGCCTATGGCGATTTTGCGGGTTAACCTCGCGATGCGCTGATCAAGCGCATTGCGACGCCGAAGGCGAGTAGGCGGCATGTACGCCGGCCTTTTGATACCTTGAGAGCAAACGATGAAAAACCAAACAATAAAAGTCAAACGCTGTTTTTCGGGATTCCAAAGGGGACTTTTTACAAAAAGTCCCCTTTGGCGGGGCATGGGGCGGCGCCCCATGTATATGGGCCTGACAGCACGAAGCGAACAGACGGACCAGCTGTGGGGCGGCCGGTTATAAGATATCGGCACAGCGGCGCGGCGCACTATGCGCAAATTGGCGAACTGCGGTATTTATCTTTTTGACAATTAGGAGCATAATACATATATGCATAAAAATGGGAGGAAAGTTTCAGTGAAAAGGATAGTCTCCGTTATACTGGCCGCGGCGGTGCTCATGCTTGCGCTGGCCGGATGCGCGCCAAAGACTGAAATAAGCGTGATAGCCCTTAAGGGGCCTACGGGCATGGGTATGGCATACCTGATGGAAGGCCAGGGCGAGGGGAAATACAGTATAGACCTCACCAACATGCCGGATGATATCAGCGGCCTCGTAGCGTCGGGAAATGTGGACATAGCCGCCGTTCCCGTCAACATGGCGTCGGCCCTGTACAACCGTCTTGACGGCGGCGTGCGGATCATAGCGGTAAACACGCTGGGCGTGATGTATGTGCTTGAAAACGGGAACACCATAAACTCGCTTGAGGACCTCAGGGGCAGAACGCTTTACGCGACGGGACAGGCCGCCACTCCGCAGTACATACTGGATTATCTGCTCGAAAAAAACGGGCTGTCGGGCGATGTGACGGTTGAATATTACCAGGATCACGCCGAGCTTTCGGCGCTCCTAGCCTCGGGCAGGGTATCTGTAGGCATGCTTCCGGAGCCGAATGTAACGGCTACGCTTATGAGCAACGCCGATATACGCGTGGCGCTTGACATCACGGAGCTGTGGCGCGAGGCGTGCCAAACCGAGCTGGTTCAGGGCTGCATAATAGTGCGCAAGGAGTTTTTGGAAAAGCATAAGCGGGACGTGGACAGGTTTTTAAAGGATTACGCGAGTTCCGTTGAAAAGGTAAACGCAAATCCCGCGGAAGCATCCGAAATTATTGCCAGGCATGGTATAATGGCAAACGGGGCCGCGGCTGAAAGGGCGATACCCAACTGCAATATCGTCTGCTACACGGGCGATGAAATGCGCGATTCCGCACGCGGGATGCTTGAAGTCCTGTTTCAGATGGAACCAAAGAGCATCGGCGGGGCTATGCCGCCAAGCGATTTCTATTATGTGCCCTGATAAAAAGTTTATAATTGGATTCACGGCCCACGCGCGGAAATTCGAGAAATGCGGAGAAAGGGCGGCCTTACCGGCGCAGGGGAGGCTTCGGCTTTTAATAAGACCGCAAGCGCGTGATATTATGGGGGATTATGCTGAAAAAAGCCGCTAGAATTGCGCTGACAGCGCTGATATGGCTGTGCCTGTGGGAGATTGCCGCCCTGATAACCGGGAGCGAGCTTTTGCTGCCGGGACCGGCGGCAACGGCGAAAAGCCTGTTTTCGCTGCTCGTTTCCGGCCAGTTCTGGGCGAGCGCGGCGGCGACGCTTGCGCGCATATCCGCAGGCTATATTTTGGGAATGCTGGCGGGGGCCGTGCTGGGCGCGCTTACGGCGGGCGTTTTATGGCTCGACCGCGCGCTTGCGCCGCTGCTTGGCGTGATAAAGGCCACGCCGCTCAGCTCTTTCATCATACTGGTGCTTCTCTGGCTGACGACCGGCATGGTTCCCGTGTTTATCGCGTTCTTGATAGTGGCGCCCATAGCCTGGGCAAACGTGCGGGAAGGCGCGCGCGCCACGGACCCGACGCTTTTGGAGATGGCGAAGGCATATGGGTTTGGACGCAAGAAAACCATTAAATATATATACGCTCCTTCGATACGTCCGCAGTTTGCGGCGGCGGCGACCACGGCGCTGGGCCTTGCGTGGAAGGCGGGCGTTACGGCCGAGGTGCTGGCCTCCCCCGCGCTTTCTATAGGCAGGGGGCTTTATGAGAGCAAGCTTTACCTGGAAACGCCGGAGCTGTTCGCGTGGACCTCGGTAATAATCGCGCTTTCCATGCTTTTGGAGCGCGGCGTTAAAAAGCTGATCGCGCTTTCAATAAGAAACCGTCCGCGGGCGGGCGGCAGTGGGGCGGCACGGCCATGATTCATGGCGCGGCCGCAGGCTTGCCCATATATCCCGCGGCTTCGGCGCGGCGGGGCCCAGCGATCCGATGTTGGCTAAGCCGCCATGGGAAGCGGGAGCGCCCAGGGTTCGGCGCATCGCATATGGTTATGAGGAGATTCTATGGAGTTTTATAAGATCAGCGGCCTTACGGCGGGATACGAGGGTTTTTTGCCCGTTCGCGGGCTTACCGCCAGGCTTCCCAAACGGGGCGTGGCGGCGGTATCGGGCAGGTCGGGAGCGGGCAAGAGCACGCTGATTCGGGTGCTGGCGGGGCTGCTCAGCCCTGTGTCAGGGGATATTGACCAGGGCTTTATGGCGCTCAAAAAAGCCGTCGTATTTCAGGAGGACAGGCTGCTTCCCTGGCTTACCGCCGAGGAGAATGTGGCCATAGCGCGGGAGGGCGGAACGGAAGAGGCGCGCCGGATTCTGGAAGCGGTAGGGCTATCTGGGTTCCTGGGCGCATATCCTGACGAGCTTTCCGGCGGCATGAAACGGCGCGTGGCGCTGGCGCGCGCCATGCGCTACGGGGGCGACGCGCTGATATTGGACGAACCGTTCAAAGGGCTTGACGCCCCGCTCAGGGAAAGGGTGTGCGAAGCCGTGAAGGGCAGGTTCCCGCTTACGGTTATTGCCACGCACGATATGGGCGAGGCCCGCCTTTTATGTCCCGACGGCTGGCCGATGGAGATTATCGATCTCAATCGGGATTAAGCCGGATTTAACGGCGTCAGGCCTGAGACGCGGCGCTGATTTTGGCGGATCATGGGTATTGGCGTATAGAATTGGCCGAACATAAAATATATTTTAAAAAACTTCGGATATTTTAAAATTTACTCTTGCATTAGCGGACGATTACCTTTATTATAGTCGTGTTGTGCGCATGAAAACGCAGTGTTTCTGCGGCGCACCGTTCCCGGCGAGAGGTTACCGGCTGCCATCCGGATAGTTCACGCCGGGCCGCGGCACGAGTATGCGTGCCGTTACGCCCACATCGATCGGGCAACGGGCCATGCGCCCGCCTTGGTTTTTTAGAAATGAACGCCAGGGTGCGTGTACGCCCCATTTTTGAAGGAGGACTTAAATAATATGGCAAACCAGAGGATCAGGATTAAACTCAAGGGCTATGAACACAACTTGATCGACCAGAGCGCCGACAAGATAGTGGACACCGCCAAGAGGACGGGCGCAAGGGTATCGGGACCAATCCCGCTGCCCACTGAAAAGGAAATAGTAACAATACTGCGCTCCCCGCATAAGTACAAGGATTCCCGCGAACAGTTCGAGATGCGCACGCACAAGAGGCTTATCGACATTCTTCAGCCCTCGGCAAAGACCGTGGACGCGCTGATGAAGCTGGACCTCCCCGCAGGCGTTGACATCGAGATCAAGCTGTAATCTGGGAGGTAAGAGAAAGATGAAAAAGGCAATATTAGGCAAGAAATTGGGAATGACCCAGATGTTCGCAAAGGACGGCACGATGGTTCCCATCACCGTCATACAGGCCGGACCCTGCCCCGTGGTACAGGTAAAGACCGCGGAGCACGACGGATACGAAGCCGTGCAGGTTGGCTTTGCCCCTGTTCGTGAAAAGCTGCTTACAAAGCCGCAGCTAGGGCACCTTGGCAAGGCCGGCGTCGCCCCGCACCGCTATCTCAGGGAATTAAAGCTGGACGACTGCGCCGGCTACGAGGTAGGACAGGTTATAACAGCCGATAAATTTGAAGAGGGCGACCGCGTAGACGTAATCGGAAAGAGCAAGGGCAAGGGATTCCAGGGCGTAATCAAGCGCCATAACCAGGCCAGGGGCCGCATGACGCACGGCTCGCGCTATCACCGCAGGGTTGGCTCCATGGGCGCGTGCTCCTATCCTGGCGAGGTGTTCAAACATAAGAACCTTCCGGGACATATGGGAAATGTACGCGTAACAATACAGAATCTCGAAGTTGTCCGCGTTGACAAGGAACGCAACCTTCTCCTTGTGAAGGGCGCGGTACCAGGGGCAAAGGGGAGCCTTTGCATCATAAAGAGCACCGTGAAGTAGGCCTGAAAGGAAGGAGGAAGCTATAATGCTTAAAGTTTCTATAAAAAACATAAAGGGACAAGACGTAGGCGAGGTTGAGCTTAGCGAAAGCGTTTTTGGCATAGAGCCCAACGCGGCAGTGCTCCACGCCTATGTAAAGGCGTATCTGGCCAATCAGCGCCAGGGCACGCAGAGCGCCCTCACCCGGTCCGAGGTCAGCGGCGGCGGCATCAAGCCCTGGAGGCAAAAGGGCACGGGCAACGCGCGCCAGGGTTCAACCCGTTCGCCTCAGTGGAGGCACGGCGGCGTGGTGTTTGCTCCAAAACCCCGCGACTACAGACTGTCAATGAACAAGAAGGCAAAGCGCCTGGCTATGAAGAGCGCGCTGTCGGATAAGGCGATGGAAGAATCGATAGTGATATTCGACAACCTTGGCATAGAGGCGCCCAAGACCAGGGAAATGGTCCAGGTGCTGAAGAACGTTGACGTGAATAACGCTCTTATAGTGCTCAGCGGCAAGGATGAAACGGTTGAGCGGGCGGCCCGCAACATACCCGGCATAAAGACCACGATTGTCGGCACGCTCAACCCCTACGATATATTGAAGCACAGGACGCTGATCCTCACTGCTGATTCGCTCAAAATGGTCGAGGAGGTATATGATTGATGAACCACTACGACGTTATCATCAAGCCTGTGCTCACCGAGAAGTCCTATGACTATATCGAAAAGAAGACCTATGTGTTCATCGTTGCAAAAAACGCCACGAGAACCCAGGTAAAGCAGGCCGTCGAAACCATATTCGGTGTTAAGGTTGACAGGGTAAACACTGTAAACACCCTGGGCAAGATGAGGAGGCAGGGCCGCACTCAAGGCCGCCGCCCGAACCTAAAGAAGGCATACGTCACGCTCAAGAAGGATTCAAAAGGCATCGAGTTCTTCGACAGCATGGCAGACTAGGGAGGCAACAATGGCTATAAGGAAGATTAAACCAACAACTCCAGGCCAGCGTTTTATGACCGTTTCGGCCTATGAAGAGATAACCTGCAAGACTCCGGAAAAGTCGCTGCTCGAGGATCTGAGAAAGTCCGGCGGGCGCAATAACTCCGGCCGCATCACTGTAAGGCACCGCGGAGGCGGGGCAAAGCGCAAGTACCGGGTCATAGACTTCAAGCGCAACAAGGACGGCATCCCCGCCAAGGTCGCCACGATTGAGTACGACCCCAACCGTTCGGCCAATATAGCGCTGCTCCACTATGTGGACGGCGAAAAGCGCTACATCATAGCCCCGCTGGGCCTCAAGCCAGGCGAAACCGTGATCAGCGGCGAAGGCGCCGACATCAAGGTGGGAAACGCCCTGCAGATCAGGAACATACCGGTGGGAACCATGATACACTGCATCGAGCTTAAGCCAGGCAAGGGCGCGCAGCTGGTGCGCAGCGCGGGAAACGCGGCGCAGCTCATGGCCAAAGAGGATAAATACGCGCAGGTAAGGCTGCCCTCGGGAGAGGTAAGGCGCGTTCCCATGAGCGCGAAGGCTACGATAGGCCAGGTTGGAAACGCCGACCACGAGCTGATAATGTACGGCAAGGCCGGACGCATACGCCATAAGGGCTTCAGGCCCACCGTGCGCGGCTCGGTTATGAATCCGGTTGACCACCCGCACGGCGGCGGCGAGGGCAAGAGCCCGATAGGCCGTCCCGGACCGGTAACCCCGTGGGGCAAGCCGGCGCTTGGACACAAGACCAGGAAGACAAAGAATGTTAACGATAAGTTCATCGTCCGCCGCAGAAACGGCAAGTGATAGCGAAAGGAGATAAATAATGAGCAGGTCAATCAAAAAGGGACCGTTTGTTGAGGAGCGTCTCTTGAAGCGCGTCATGGATATGAACGCATCCGGCAAGAAGACCGTATTAAAGACCTGGTCCCGCGCATCAACCATATTCCCGGATATGGTCGGGCATACGATAGCCGTCCACGACGGCAGGAAGCACGTGCCGGTATACATCACCGAGGAGATGGTCGGCCATAAGCTGGGCGAATTCGCGCCCACCCGTACCTTCCGCGGCCACAGGGGATCGGAAAAATCCTCGGGCGGCAGGTAAGCTAAAGGAGGAAAGCATAATGGCAACCAGAATGAGAGAAAAAGCGGTAGTCCGCCGTGAGAACGCCGACAGAAGGCCCCGCGCAATCGCGCGTTACATAAGGATTTCATCGCGCAAGGTGAAGGTTGTGATAGACCTTATAAGGGGCAAGCGCGTCGCGGACGCCGAAGCTATATTGATGCATACGCCGAAGGCCGCCTCAGAGCCGGTGCTCAAGCTCCTGCGCTCTGCCATGGCCAACGCGGAGAACAATGCGGGCCTTAACCCCGACGAGCTGTATGTAAGCGAGGTTTACGCGAACCAGGGCCCGACGTACAGGCGCTTCATGCCGCGCGCAAGGGGACGCGCCACCAGGATAAGAAAGCGCACAAGCCATATAACCATAATCCTGGACCAGTATAAATGAGGAGGTAAACTATGGGACAGAAAGTTAATCCGAATGGTTTCCGCGTAGGAGTTATAAGGGACTGGAATACCCGTTGGTATGCCTCCAAGAAGGATTTTGCGGATTACCTGCTAGAGGATAAGGCGATAAGGGATTTCCTGAAAAAGACCTATTTCGAAGCGGGAATCTCCAAGATATCCATCGAGCGCGCGGCGAACAAGGTAAACGTAAGCATACACACGGCAAGGCCCGGCATGCTGATTGGCAAGGGCGGCGCCGGAATTGAAAATATAAAGGCTCAGGTAACAAAGATAGCAAACCGGCCGGTAGGCGTAAACATAATGGAGGTCAGAAATCCCGACGCGAGCGCCCAGCTCGTAGCCGAGAACGTAGCGGCCCAGCTTGAAAAGCGCATCTCCTACCGCCGCGCGATGAAGCAGTCGATGGCCAGGGCCATGAAGGCCGGCGCCAAGGGCATAAAGATCAAGTGCTCGGGACGTCTGGGCGGAGCTGAGATAGCCCGCGACGACAAGTACCGCGACGGCTCCATCCCGCTGCAGACGATGCGCGCGGACATTGAATACGGATTTGCCGAGGCAGCCACAACCTATGGCCGCATAGGCGTTAAGGTTTGGATATACAAGGGCGAGGTGCTCTCTCGCCGTTCAGAAGGAGGCAGATAATCATGTTGATGCCCAAGAGAGTGAAGCGCAGGAGGGTACACCGCGGCCGCATGAAGGGCGCCGCGCATCGCGGCAACTTCATTGCCTACGGCGAGTACGGCCTTGTCGCTGAAGAACCCGCATGGGTTACCAGCAACCAGATCGAGGCGGCGCGTATCGCCATGACGCGTTATATAAAGCGCGGCGGCAAGGTTTGGATAAAGATATTCCCCGACAAGCCGGTTACTGAAAAGCCGGCGGAAACACGAATGGGAAGCGGAAAGGGTTCGCCCGAGTACTGGGTGGCCGTAGTAAAGCCGGGCAGGGTCATGTTTGAAATCGCGGGCGTGGACGAAGCCACCGCGCGCGAGGCGCTGAGGCTTGCCATGCACAAGCTGCCGCTTAGGTGCAAGGTGTTGAAGAAGGAAACTGTAGAAGCAGGTGGTGAAAGCGATGAAGGCTAAAGAGTTGAGAGAGATGACTACCCAAGCGCTTATCGAGAAGGAAAAGGAGCTTAAGGAAGAGCTGTTTAACCTTCGCTTCCAGCTAGCGACCGGTCAGCTTAAAAATCCCAAGCGGATCGGCGAATGCAAAAAGGACATTGCCCGCGTTAAGACGCTCCTGTGCGAGCGCGAACTAAGGGCCGCTAACGAGTGATAGGCGAAAAGGAGGAAAACCGATGGAACTGGAACAGAGAGGCTTTCGCAAGACCCGTACGGGCGTTGTAGTAAGCGATAAGATGGATAAGACCATCGTCGTAGCCATAAAGACCAAGGTCCGCCACCCGCTATATGGAAAGATGGTAAACCGCACCCGCAAGTTCAAGGCGCATGACGAGCAGAACCAGTGCGGAATCGGCGACACCGTCAGGATCATGGAGACCCGCCCGCTGTCAAAAGACAAGCGCTGGCGCCTGGTCGAAGTAATAGAGAAGGCCAAGTAAGCCGCAAAGGAGGAACAAAAAATGATTCAGCCTCAAACAAGATTGAAAGTTGCGGATAACAGCGGCGCTAAGGAAATAATGTGCATCCGGGTGCTCGGCGGTTCGGTCCGCAAGAGCGCGAACGTAGGGGACGTAATTATAGCGTCGGTTAAAACGGCCTCGCCAGGCGGCGCTGTGAAGAAAAAGGATGTTGTTAAGGCCGTTATAGTGCGCACCGTTTCCGGCATACACAGGCCGGACGGCAGCCACATCCGCTTTGACGATAACGCCGCCGTAATCATAAACGATCAGAAACAGCCGCGCGGCACCCGTATATTCGGGCCGGTGGCAAGGGAACTTCGCGAGAAGGACTATATGAAGATAGTGTCCCTTGCTCCCGAAGTGCTGTAAGGAGGGCGAAACATGAATAAGCTCAAGATCAAAAAGGACGACACCGTAATCGTGATAACGGGCAAGGACGAGGGCAAAAAGGGCAAGATCCTCTCCGCAATGCCCAAGGAAAACCGTGTCATCGTCCAGAATGTAAACGTTGTAATGCGCCATACCAAGCCGCGCAAGCAGGGCGAACCAGGCGGACGCATCTCAAAGGAAGCCCCCATACACGCGTCAAACGTAATGCTGGTGTGTCCAAGATGCAATAAGCCGACCAGGGTGGGCTACGGCTTTGAGACGGACGGCAAGGGCGCAGTTAAAAAGTTCCGCGTATGCAAAAAGTGCGCGAAGAAGATCGACTGAGGTAGAAGGAGGTTATAACAGTGGCTAAAAAACAAGAAGCTTCTCAGGCTCAGCCAAAGAAAAAAAAGGACCAGCAGGAAGCCAAGCCCTTCAGCGGACCCGCTCGCCTCAGGTTGAAATACCGTGATGAGATCGCGCCTCAGCTTAAGGAGAAGTTCGGCTATAAGAACATAATGGAGATTCCAAAGCTTGAAAAGATAGTGCTTAATATGGGCCTTGGTTCTGAAAAGGACAATCCCAAGGGACTGGAAGCCGCTATTGAGGAGCTTGCCATAATAGCGGGGCAAAGGCCGATAGTTACAAAGGCAAAAAAATCGGTCGCAAACTTCAAGGTGCGTGAAGGCATGAACGTAGGCGCCAAGGTTACCCTTCGCGGCGACCGTATGTACTACTTTGCGGATAAGCTTATGAATATCGTGCTTCCGCGCGTGCGCGACTTCCGCGGCGTATCGGACAAGAGCTTTGACGGCAGGGGCAACTATGCTATGGGCGTGCGCGAGCAGCTTATATTCCCTGAGATCAATTATGACGACGTTGACAAGACGCGCGGCATGGACATCGTGTTCGTAACCAGCGCCAAGTCTGACGAAGAGTCCAAGGAACTGCTCAGTCTTCTGGGTATGCCGTTCATACAGGGTTAATAAGGAGGAAGTTTAAAGTGGCAAAAACCAGCATGAAACTCAAGCAGCAGCGTACTCCGAAGTACAGCACGCGCGCATATACCCGCTGCCGCATCTGCGGCCGCCCGCATTCCGTGCTGCGCAAGTACGGCATCTGCCGCATCTGCTTCCGCGAGCTTGCGTATAAGGGCGAAATCCCCGGCGTGCGCAAAGCAAGCTGGTAAGCGCGCGGACTGAAAGGAGGAACAACAATGCTCGTTACCGATACCATAGCCGATATGCTGACAAGAATCCGCAACGCGCTCATAGCAAAGCATGAGACGGTGGATGTTCCGTGTTCGAACATAAAGAAATCCATCGCCCAGATATTGCTCGACGAGGGCTATATAAAGGCCTTTGAGCTGAGGGAAGACGGCGTGGCCAAAATGATACACATCACCCTCAAGTACGGTCCAAACCGTGAAAAGGTAATTACCGGCCTTAAGAGGATAAGCCGTCCAGGCCTTCGCATATACGCTCGCAAGGATAAGCTGCCCAAGGTTCTCAACGGATTGGGAATAGCCGTTATCTCAACGTCGCGCGGCATCATGACGGACCGCGAGGCCAGGAAGCTGGGCGTAGGCGGCGAAGTAATGGCCTATATCTGGTGATTAATTTATAAGCATTGACCCTGGCGGGCAACGTTCCGATAGGGTCAAAAGGGCGGATGAGTATATAACGCCCATATAAAAACGTCGACGATTGCCGGCCGAGGCCCGGAAGGGCCGATGAGGCTGACGATGGAAGATATAAAAACAAAATGTGGAGGTGTAACACATGTCACGAATCGGAAAACTTCCGATAACTATTCCAGCCGGAGTGACAATCACGGTCGCTGACGATAACACCGTGACCGTAAAGGGTCCCAAGGGGCAGCTTTGCGAGAAACTCGCTCCGTCGATGGAGGTTTTGGTGGACGCGGGCGTGCTGACGGTAAAGCGTCCCAACGATCTTAAGGAGAACAGGTCTCTGCACGGTCTTTCCCGCTCCCTCATCAACAACATGGTTATCGGCGTTACAAACGGCTTTCAGAAAAATTTGGAGATAAACGGCGCCGGTTACAGGGCTCAGAAACAGGGCAACAAGCTCGTTCTGAACATGGGCTACTCCCATCCGGTCGAATTCACGGAACCCGAAGGTATCGAATTTGAGGTTCCAGCCCCCAACAGGATTTCCGTAAAGGGCATAAGCAAGCAGAGGGTCGGCCAGATCGCGGCCGACATCCGCGCGGTTAGGGAGCCTGAGCCGTATAAGGGCAAGGGCATCAAGTACGACTATGAAGTCATACGCCGCAAGGAAGGCAAGACCGGTAAGTAATGCCAAGAGAGGAGTAAAACAATGATATCGAAGATTGATAAGAACGCAGTGCGCAAGGCCCGCCACTACCGCACCCGCAGGTATATAGCGGGTACGCCGGAGCGGCCCAGGCTTAACGTGTACCGCAGCCTTAAGCATATATACGCGCAGGTGATTAACGACGAAGCCGGCCAGACGATTTGCTCTGCATCCACGCTGGACGCGGAGCTTCGCGCCAAGCTTGCCGGAAAGAGCAAGAAGGAAGCCGCCGGCATGGTAGGCGAACTGGTGGCCGAGCGCGCAAAGGCAAAGGGAGTGACCAAGGTCGTGTTTGACCGCGGGGGCTATCTGTACACCGGCCGCGTCGCCGAGGTGGCGGGCGGAGCCCGAAAAGCCGGGCTGGATTTCTAAGGAGGTTAATGATGCAAAAGCGTTTTGAGCAACCCGTACAGGAATTTAAGGAAAGGGTCGTCAGCATCAACCGCGTCGCCAAAACGGTAAAGGGCGGCCGCAACATGCGCTTTTCGGCGCTGGTCGTTGTAGGCGATGAAAAGGGCCGCGTCGGGGTAGGCATGGGCAAGGCTGTTGAAGTCCCCGAAGCGGTGCGCAAGGCTATAGAGGACGCCAAGCGCCACATAATAAACGTTCCGATAGTTGGAACAACCATTCCGCATGCGGTGGAAGGCAAGTTCAGCAAGGGGCATGTAAGGATGCTGCCGGCTCCCGAGGGTACGGGCGTAATCGCCGGCGGACCCGCCCGCGCCGTGCTTGAGATGGCCGGAGTGAAGGACATCCGCACCAAGAGCTACGGATCAAACAATCCCGCCAACTGCGTTAAGGCGACTCTGGACGGCCTGCTTCAGCTGCGCACAGCCGAGCAGATAGCGCGCCTCAGGGGAAAGACCGTCGCAGAGATACTCGATTGACAGGAGGAGCAAGAATATGGCAAACTTAAAAGTGACGCTCGTCAAGAGCACCATAGGCTGCCTCAAGGATCAGCAGGCGACGGTAAAGGCCCTTGGGCTTAGAAAAGTTAACTCAACCGTAATAAAGCCCGACAATCCCTGCATCCGCGGCATGATCTTCAAGGTTAAGCACCTTGTAAAGGTCGAAGAGATATAATTGGAGGTGCAACATGAAACTACATGAGTTGAGGCCCGCCGAAGGGTCCACCTTCTCCGAAAAGCGTGTCGGCCGCGGCACCGGCTCGGGGCTGGGCAAAACCTCGGCTAAAGGCCACAAGGGCCAGAAGGCCAGGAGCGGCAGCAAGAAAAACGGCTTTGAAGGCGGCCAGATGCCCCTTGCGCGCCGGCTGCCCAAACGCGGATTTACCAACATCTTCGCAAAGGAATACACGGTAATAAACATTGCCGACCTCAACAGGCTTGACGACGGCACGACCGTTACGGCCGAGCTTCTCAAGCAGATGAGGATCATCAGCAAGATAGAAAAGGACGGGTTGAAGATATTGGGCCGCGGCGAGCTTACAAAGCGCCTTAACGTAAAGGCCGCCAAGTTTACACAGACAGCTCAGAAGGCCATTGAGGCCGCGGGCGGAACTGCCGAGGTGGTCTGATGTTTAAGACGCTCGTAAACGCCTGGAAGGTGAAGGACATACGTACAAAGATATTGTACACGCTGCTTCTCATCCTGTTGTACAGGCTTGGTTCGTACATACCGGTGCCGGGCGTCAACGCTACCGCGATAGCGGCGACGCTTGAGGAATACGTAGCCGTCGGAGGCTTCATGAACCTGTTCACGGGCGGCGCGTTTTCAAGATATTCGCTGTTTGCGATGGGTATTTCGCCCTATATAACCGGTTCGATTATAATGAACCTGCTGACAGTCGCCATTCCGGCGCTTGAGCGCCTTTCAAAGGAAGAGGACGGACGTCAGAAGATAGAAAAGATAACAAGGTACGTAGGCGTCGGCCTTGCGCTGGTACAGAGCGTTGGCATTGTTCTGGCAATGGGCGAGAGCGCCGTATATAATCCAAGCTTCCTAACCTACCTCACAATCGGCATAACCTGTACCGCGGGCACCGCGCTTTTGATGTGGATGGGCGAGCGCATCACGGAAAGGGGAATCGGAAACGGTATCTCCCTGCTCATCTTCGCTTCAATCGTATCCCAGGTTGGGCCGATGGTAGTATCGCTTATCAGGAACGTATTCGTGCTTGGCGCATACCAGTGGTGGACCATACCCTTGGTGCTGGTGTTCGTAGTGCTGCTCACCGCGGGCGTAACGCTCGTAGACAAGGCTGAGCGCCGCATCCCGATTACCTATGCAAAGCGCGTGGTTGGCCGCAGGCAGTACGGCGGACAGACCACATACCTCCCTATCAAGGCCAACGCAAACGGCGTTATGCCCCTGATCTTTGCCATGACGGTGCTTAACGTGCCGACGATGATAATAGAGCTGGCCGGAGAAGGATGGTTCTCCAACTTCTGGGCCACCTGGTTCAGCAGCGGAACCGTGGGATATTACATCATCTATGCATTAATGATTGTTGGATTCGCATATTTTTATTCAACAATATCATTTAATCCCGTGGAAATCTCCAGGAACCTCCAGCAAAACGGCGGAGCGATACCAGGCCGCCGCCCAGGCAAGGACACCGGCGATTATCTCAAGCGGATATCCGGCCGGCTTACCATGTTTGGAGCGCTGTTCCTGATGGCGGTCGCCATAATACCGACGGTGGTGCTTGGCTTCTTCGAACTGGATACAATGTTCCAGGCGTTTGGACCGACAAGTTTGCTTATCATGATAAGCGTAGCGCTCGAATCGTCGAACCAGCTCGAATCGCTGATGCTCATGCGCCACTACAAGGGTTTCCTCGGTTGATGGAAAGAGGCATGCAGCAATGAGACTTGTGCTTTTAGGGCCTCCGGGCTCTGGCAAGGGCACCCAGGCCGAGAGGATATGTGAGGTTTACAACACCCCTCACATATCCACCGGCGCTATGCTCCGCGAACTCCACGCAAAGGATCCGGAGCTGGACGCAAAGATGAAGTCTTATACCGACCGCGGGGAGCTTGTGCCTGATGAGCTTATAAACGGGCTGCTCAGCGGCAGACTCAAGGAGGCGGACTGCAAAAGCGGCTTCCTGCTGGACGGATACCCGCGCAACATGGCCCAGGCTAAAGCGCTGGAGTCGATAGGCGGAGTTGACGCCGCGGTACTGATAGAGGTGGACAAGGAGCGCATAGTGGACCGAATATGCGGCAGACGCGTATGCGGCGAGTGCGGAGAAAACTACCACGTTTCATTCCTCGAAGGCTCCGTCTGCGTAAAATGCGGAGGCGAGCTGATCATACGGAGCGACGACAATGAAGCCACGGTGAGGCATCGCATAGAGGTATATGACGCGGCTACCAGGCCGCTCATGGACTTTTACGAGAACCAGGGAAAGCTTATAAGGGTCGACGGCAACGGCTCGGTTGACGAGGTTTTTAAGGCGGTGCTTTTAGCCCTTGGGAGGAAAGTATGAGCGAGGGCCATATAATTATCAAGACCGACGCCCAGGTGTCGCTTATGCGCGAAGCGGGGAGGCTGACATATCGGACGCTCGAGCTTATCCGTGGGCTGGCGAAAGCGGGCATAACGACAAAGGAGCTGGACAGCGCCGCGTTTGAGTTTATCAAAAGCAGCGGGGGGGAGCCGTCGTTTTTAGGGTACAGCGGGTATCCCGCGTCAATCTGCACGTCGGTAAACTCGCAGGTTGTACACGGAATCCCCGGAGCCTACAGGCTTAAGGATGGGGACATACTAAGCGTTGACGTGGGCGTGCACCTCAACGGCTGGCACGGCGACGCGGCCAGAACATACTGTATCGGCGAAGTTTTGCCAGAAACGAAGAAACTGGTTGAAATAACGGAAAAATGTTTCTTTGAGGGTATAAAATTCGCCAGAGAAGGCTATCATCTATCGGATATTTCCCGCGCGATTGAGAAATGCGCGCAAGAGGCCGGATACGGCATTGTAAGGGAACTGGTGGGCCATGGAATAGGCCGCAGCATGCATGAGGCTCCTGAAGTGCCCAATTTCACCCGTCAGCCTTTGAGACTTATGGGCGAAAGGGAGCACAAAGTGCGCCTGAGAAAGGGCATGACGCTTGCGATAGAGCCCATGATCAACATGGGCGGCGACGCGGTTGTGATGAGAAACGACGGATGGACCGTTGAAACAGCCGACGGCATGCCAAGCGCTCACTATGAAAATACGATAGCCATAACGGACTCGGATCCAATTATATTGACATCTGCCTAGGAGGGCATATGGACGACGACTATCATAACTTGGTGGGATATGTAGCTACTTCAAAGGCCGGAAGGGACGCGGGACGCAGCTTCCTGATAGTGGAGGAAGTGGATGAGAATTACATCCTCTTGGTTGACGGAACGCTTAGAAAGCTGGCAAGGCCCAAGAAGAAGAAGCGCAAGCACGTGCGGATACACGGCGAGTGCGCTGAAAACATAAAAATAAAGCTGCTCGACGGCAAGCAGGTGTTTGACGCGGAAATACGCAACTGCCTGCTCGGCCTGGGATTTAACGCTAAGGAGTGCGAAGAAGGAGAACAGAATGTCTAAGGACGACGTAATCGAAATCGAAGGCATCGTAACTGATTCCTTCCCAAACGCTATGTTTGAGGTGGAGCTGCCAAACGGACACAAGATACTGGCGCACATCTCAGGAAAGCTCAGGATGAACTATATACGAATACTGCCGGGCGATAAGGTTACAGTGGAGCTGTCTCCCTATGATCTCACACGCGGGCGCATAACGTGGCGCGCGAAAAACTAGCGGGATTTCCGGCATACGATATTCTAAGGAGGATATGAACTATGAAAGTAAGGCCTTCGGTTAAGCCGATCTGCGAAAAATGCAAGATTATAAGGCGCAAGGGCCGCATAATGGTAATCTGCGAAAATCCGAAGCATAAGCAGAAGCAGGGATGACCCCCTGACATTCGTGGGCGGAGCCACGGCTCCCGCGGCAAAGGGCGTTTAGCCCTGGCCCGGGACATGCTGTAAAGCACAGAGGAGCCGGCTCAGAGGAGCGACCCGGGCGAAACCGCTTTTTTTGGGGCAGGCGCATCCAAGGCGCGGCATAGCGGGAGTCGCCCGCCATAAGGCGATCCCGCTCCTCTGTGCTTGTGCGGTGTGGCGCGCGGATCAAACGGCTGGAATAAAAGTCCGGCATACAGAAAAACACAAAAAAACAGTTTGAACAAAGCGTGAACTGTGATATAATCAAGCGTTAAGTTAAAAACCAACTGCCGGAGCGGCTGGCGCGTGAAGAATGCGCGCAACCGGCGGAAAGTGATATATAAACAAATAACTATGGAGGTGCATTAGTTCTATGGCTCGTATTTCCGGTGTAGACTTGCCCAGGGAAAAGCGAATCGAAATCGGCCTTACCTATATCTATGGCGTAGGCAGGACGACCGCTTCTGAAATACTGGCTGCAACCGGCGTCGATCCCGACATTCGCGTCAGGGATATGTCTGAAGCAGATGTCAATAAACTCAGAGAGTACATTGACCATAACGTAAAGGTAGAGGGTGATCTCAGGCGTGAGACCTCGATGAATATCAAGCGCCTGATTGAAATAGGCTGCTATCGCGGCGTACGTCACCGTAAGGGCCTGCCCGTAAGAGGACAGAGTACAAAGCAGAACGCGCGCACCCGCAAGGGACCAAAGCGCACGGTCGGCGGCAGGAAGAAATAAGGGGAGGTAACGATAAATGGCAAAAGCAAAGGTCAAAAGGGCTGCTACGCGCAAACGCCGCGAGCGCAAGAACATTGAGCGCGGCGCGGCGCATATCCGTTCCTCCTTCAACAATACGATGGTAACCATCACAGACCTTCAGGGCAACGCGATAGCATGGTCGTCGGCAGGCGGCCTGGGGTTCCGCGGATCCAGGAAGAGCACGCCCTTTGCTGCGCAGATGGCTGCGGAAACCGCCGCCAAGGCCGCGATGGAGCATGGCCTCAAGACCGTAGAGGTATATGTGAAGGGTCCGGGCTCTGGCCGCGAGGCGGCTATACGCGCCCTGCAGGCGGCGGGTCTTGACGTCAACATGATCAAGGACGTGACGCCCATCCCGCACAACGGGTGCCGTCCGCCAAAGCGCAGAAGAGTTTAAGGAGGCAAACGAACTATGGCTAGATATATTGATTCCGTTTGCAGGCAGTGCCGCAGAGAGGGCACCAAGCTGTTTTTAAAGGGCGACCGCTGTTTCAGCGCCAAGTGCGCGGTGACAAAGCGCCATACCCCTCCGGGGCAGCATGGCCAGGCCCGTGCGAGGAAGCCTTCGGAATATGGAACGCAGCTTCGCGAAAAGCAGAAGGTGCGCAGGGCGTATGGAGTATTGGAATCCCAATTTAGGAAATACTATGAAATGGCCGTCAATATGCGCGGCGTAACGGGCGAGAACCTTCTTTCCCTGCTTGAGCGCAGGCTCGACAATGTTGTGTACCGCCTTGGATTTGGAAGCAGCCGTCCAATGGCGCGTCAGATGGTCAACCACGGCCATATCCGCGTGGACGGCAAGAAGGTAAATATAGCGTCATATATTGTGAAGCCGGGCCAGGTGATCTCCATACGCGATAAGAGCCGCGACATGGATTATCTCAAGGAACTGCGCGAACAGGGCGCGAAAAACCCCATTCCCAAGTGGCTTGAGCTGGACACGGAGAATCTCCGCGGCACGGTCGCGTCGATGCCGCAGCGCGACGATATCGACCTCAGCATCGAGGAGCACCTGATAGTCGAGTATTACTCAAGGTGATCATAGACATAATCACCCTGATCGCTTGGCAAATTTGAAGAAAAGGGGATTTGAATATGTTTGAAATCGGAAGGCCTAGGATCGAATGTGCCAATATGACGGACACGCATGGCAAGTTTGTCATTGAGCCGTTGGAACGCGGACTGGGAACGACGCTTGGCAACGCGCTGAGGCGCGTATTGCTCTCGTCGCTTCCGGGCGCGGCCGCGACATCGATAAGGATTGACGGAGTGCTTCACGAGTTCTCCACGATTGAGGGCGTAAAAGAGGATGTTACGGAGATCATACTCAACATCAAAAAACTTTGCCTAAAGCTTCATACCGACGAGACCACGCTTGTGATAGACGCTACGGGGCCGTGCACGGTAACGGCGGGCGACATTGAAAACGCGGATGTCGACGTGGTTGACCCCAGCCAGACGATAGCCACGCTTTCGGACAATGCCAGACTGCGTATGGAGATACGCGTTGGGCGCGGCAGGGGCTACGTGTCGTCGGAAAAGAACAAGCAGCCCGATATGCCCATCGGCCAGATCGCTGTGGACTCCATATACACGCCTGTGGAAAATGTCAAGTTTGAAGTCGAAGATACCCGCGTAGGCGAGATCACCGACAATGACAAGCTGACGCTGGAGATAGCGACCAATGGCGCGATGAAGCCGGACGAGGCGGTGAGCTTTGCGGCAAAGTACCTGATAGATCACCTTCAGCTGTTCCTTCATCTTACCGATTCGGTGGAAGGGCTTGAGATACTCATAGACAAGGAGGAGGACAAGAAGGAAAAGATCCTTGAGATGACCATTGAGGAGCTGGACCTTTCCGTCCGCTCGTCCAACTGTCTCAAGCGCGCGGGCATCAACACGGTTGAGGAGCTGATACAGCGCAACGAAGAGGATATGATGCGCGTAAGAAACCTCGGGCGCAAGTCGCTTGAGGAGGTTCAGCAAAAGCTGGCGATGCTGGGACTTTCGCTCCGTCAGAACGAAGATTGATATTACTACGCATAAACATATAAAAAGGAGGAAGGTAGAATGCCAAACCGTAAGCTGGGCAAGCCTTCGGATCAGCGTCGGGCAATGCTTAGGAACCTGACCACCGCTCTTATCTGGAATGGACGGATAGTAACCACAGAGAAGCGCGCGAAGGAGGTTCGCCCGATAGCGGAAAAACTGATAACGCTTGCCGTTTCCGAATATAAGAATACCGTGACCGTCCGTAAGGAAGTTCACAACGATAAGGATCAAGTCGTGGAAGTTGAAAAGATCAACGACCTGCCCTCAAAGCTGCATGCGCGCAGGCAGATCATGGCATATCTATACGATGTGCCGGAACCCAAGGATAAAAAGGAATCCAAGTCGGCCTACCGCGAGCGCACAAAGGACAGGAAGCATCCGGTCGTTGAAAAGCTGTTCCGCGATATAGCGCCTAAAATCGACGGCCGCAAGGGCGGATATACACGTATCGTCAAGATGGGGCCTCGCAGGGGCGACGCCGCCGAGATGGCGATGATTGAGCTGATAACCGAAAAGGTCAACTAAGCGTTGGCAAGCATGAACGCAGGCCTGTCCGCCAGGGACGGGCTTTTGTTTATCCTTCTTTTTACCGCCATAGGCGGTTCAAAAAACGGATAACTCCGTTTTTGAGTTTTTCCACACTCGTTAAGCTCACCGCTCACGAGCGTGCAAGGTGTAGTTTTGGCCGTACACGCCGGCTGCGCCTCCGGCGGCTTAGAACCTTTTTTGCAAAAAAGGTTCTAAGAACTCCAAAAAATGCACAGGGGATAATATAACCTTAAGCGTATCACCCTAATTTTACAATCCATCAAAAAATCAGAGAATATAACTTGGATACATCCTCAAAAAGTACAATCCATCAAAAGCCAGCCTGATAGTTGCTTGCAACCGAAGGCTGGCTTTTGTGGGTTAACCTCGCAATGCGCTGAACAAGCGCATTGCGAGTCGCCTATGGCGATATTTGATACCTTGGGAGCGAACGATGAAAAACCATACAATAAAAATCAAACGCTGTTTTTCGGGATTCCCAAGGGGACTTTTTACAAAAAGTCTCCTTGGGCGGGGCATGGGGCGGAGCCCCATATATATGGGCTTGACAGCGCATTGCGAGTCGCCTATGGCGATATTTGATACCCTGGGAGCGAACGATGAAAAACCATACAATAAAAATCAAACGCTGTTTTTCGGGATTCCCAAGGGGACTTTTTACAAAAAGTCTCCTTGGGCGGGGCATGGGGCGGAGCCCCATACCCTCCTATGGCTTAACCGCCCGCGTGGCAAGGTACGTAGGAGCATATTCGCTTATAAGCGAGCAGCCTGGCCGGTCATGGTCCTCATACAGATCGGAAAGCATAAATCCGGCGCGGAGCTGCCCGCCGATCTGTTCCTCTAGCGAATGACTGAACTGCACCCCGTCGTTGCTCTCAATCAGCTTTTCCATTAGCGCGGGATCATTGAGCGGGTTGAAAGGCAGTTTGTTCTTTACAGTAAGCCCGTCGTCGTCAAACATGTAACATATCCCGTTGCTCATGCCCGCGATGAGCGCGCCTCCACTTCTGAGTACCCTGAAGCATTCGTTCCATACATGATATACATCCTCAATATAGCAGTTTGATACGGGATGGAATATCATATCGAAGCTTTTGTCTTCAAATGGCAGCCGCCTTGTCATATCCCCCTTTATGATACTAATATTGTAACCTTCGCGTTCGGCCACAAGACGTTCGCTTTCAAGCTGTCTGTCCGAGTTGTCAAACACCGTACATTCGGCTCCCAGCGCACAGAACACAGGCATCTGCTGGGCGCCTCCACAGGCAAGCCCAAGGATTCGCGAAGCCTTGAAGGGAAGGAACCATTCCTTTGGAACGGCCCTTACGGGCGTGAGATAAACCTCCCATAGACCCTCAAAAACCCTCATATACTCGTCGTGCGATATTGGCACTCCCCATTCGATGCCGTTCTCAACCCAGTCGTCCCAGGCTTTCGAGTTAACGTATGTATAGCTTTTTCTGTCAATCATTAGTTCCTCCATGGCGTTTAAGCGGTTTGCCCAAGGTTATGCGCAAAGCTGTTTGAATTATCCAAGCTCTTCAAGGCGTTTTAGCAGCTCCCCGTTTTTCAGCCTGCCAAGCGCTTCGGCGCCCCATTGTGGAAACGCCTCCCTAACGCATGCGAAATACAGCGTTACCAAATGCTCCAATATGCTGTTAAGCGCCGCGTTCCCTTCGTCGTAATCGCCGTAGCTATCTAAAAAGGACTCCCGAGCCGACTTTGACAGGCTGTAGGTGACATTTCTTATGTCGCCGGCCGCCGGTCCCTTGCCCAGGAGGTTGTAGTCGAACATGAGCGCCCGTGTTCCATCGCGCGATACCGCCATGTTTGTGTAATAAAAGTCATTATAGACAAGCGTCTTGTCCATAGCGTCGATAAGCTCCCTAAGCCGGTGCAGGCGCTCGTCCAGAGCGCGCCAGACGGGGTTATCCCCAGTATTGGTTTTCCGCTTTATAAATTCGAGATTAGCGCCGGTTATGCAGCCGCTCTCCATATACATGTTGCCGCCATGATCGGCCACATATGCCCTGCCGCGGTCATGGAGCCGCCTGTACCATTTGGCGAGGGCAGCGGCGACCGTTTCATCCGCCATATCCTCTTCAGCGGCGAGCCTGTACTCATCGCTGAACTCAAGATCCTCCATCAGCAGCGCGTTGTCGGTGTATGCGATAAGGCCGATTGTGGGCACCCTGAGCCCGTTCAATATTAAATAGTTCTCTATTTCGCGGCAATACTCGGCATTATCAAAGGCTTTCAGCACATACCGGCCGTTTCCGCTTTTCACGCGGTAAACGGACACCCCGTCCTTTGAGCGGATTTGCGTCAGCTCGGAACAGTCCGTGCCCATATCCCTTATCAGTTGGCGTACAGTGGTTTCGTTCAATGTTTTATCCTCCTGCTCAGCGTAAAAACACAGGCGCGTTTTATTTTGCAATTATGGCTGGCCGCCTGTAAAATAAAAAATTACGCATTTTCCGTGCCGCCCGCATTCCCCTCTCTAAAGGACCCGTCGGGCAGGACGTCGGACCCCATCCTCCACAGCGCGGGGCTGATGCTTGCAAGGATATGCGGCGATTCGGGGGCGCAGTTCCTCTTATACTGCTGGGTAAAAAAGCGGCGGATAAACACATCAAAGGCTCTTCGTATCTCGCCGGGATCAAAGGGCAGCTCACGTATCGCCTTTTCAACGATAGCGGAGGGCTTTTCCTTATTTATTACAAACTGATATATGAAAAAGTCATGCATCTCATAGCTGCCGAGCAGCTCTTCGGTTTTCTGCGCTATCTCGCCGGCTTGAGAAGGCAAAAGCTCGGGACTTACGGGCGTGTCCAGGATATCCTGCAGCGTATCCGCCGCCTCCCTGAATTCAGCTTTGGCTTCGGCTACCACCCTGCGAATAACGGTTTTTGGAAGCGAAGCGTTTACGCCGTACTGGGCCAGGTGATCACCCCCGAAGGTGGTCCATCCGAGCGCGGCTTCGGACAGGTCCCCAGTACCCACGTCGAGCAGGTTTTCCATGTTGGCAAGGTCCAGAAGGATCTGCGTCCTTTCCCGTGCCTGGGCGTTTTCATAGACGACGTCGCGCTTATCCGTGCCATGCCCGATAGCCTCAAGGTGCGCGGCGCATGCGTCCACTATTGAGATTTCCCTGAAAGAGCAGCCGAGGGCCTCGCACAGCTTTCTCGAGTTTTCCCTGGTGCGTATCGAGGTCCCAAAGCCGGGCATGGATACGCCTAAAACGCCGCTTCTGGGAAGCCCCATCATATCCGCGGCCTTTACGGCGGCAATCGCAGCCAAAGCGCTGTCAAGCCCTCCGGAGACGCCGATTATAAATCCCCTGCCGCCGGTGTGTTCCAGCCGTCTCCTCAGCGCCTCGGCCTGCAGCCTTAAAATCCGTCTGCATTCATGGGCGGCGCGTTCGGGCTTTTGAGAAAGATAATACGTGGGCTGCTGCATAACGGGAACAGCCTTTGCGGATGCGAGCCAGGCGGCGTTTACATCCGCGTATACGAACGGGTCGTCAGAAAACGGTTCCGTCATGGCGATAATCTCGCCTCCCGCGGATATCGCGCATAATCCGTCATACAGAAAAAAGGAGGAGGATTCGCCGGAATTCGGAGCCGCGTAAGCCGCCGCAAAGCCCGATATAGCCGTATACCGCCTGAGCGCCTCAGAAATAAGGCGGTCACTGTGCGCGGTTGCATTTAAAAAGGAAGGGATGAGGGTTACGTTGCCATCGGGTACGCTCAGCTTGCTGGATAACAGCTCGTTGCCGAATACTACGTTTATATTGCGCGGAAAGATGGAGCGGGGCTTTGACAAGTGATACTCAACCGACGGAATGAAGCCGAACGGGGCTTCGGCGCAGTCGGAAAACGACGTGGCAAGCACGCTGCCGCGGTTAATCAGCGCTACGGCGCTGCGCACGCTGCCGTTTATCTCGCATGGATAACCCACCGCCGCGGTTATGCTGAGATTTTCAGTGGCCCTGCATATGCTTTCAAGCGCCCTGCCCGACAGGTCAAGCATATGCGGGTGGGAAAGCAGCGAGCCAAGGCTTGCCCCCGCGAGGGCCAGTTCTGGAAAGACGATGAAGTCAACATCCAGGCCAGAGGCGCGCTTTATAGAATCCGCAACCAAATCCGCGTTTGCCATAGGGCTGCCAAGCACCGTTTTAGGCGAGGCCGCCGCAATGCGCTGCTGTTTTTTTAACATGAAAATACTCCTTGTGTAAAACGCATTTATTGTATAGGATATTATAACATCAGTATAAATCAACATGCTAAAAATTTATTAAAAAAATTTAAAAAAAGCAGTTGACAAGTAAAAGATGATTTGGTAGACTAAACGGGCTGTCAGGG
>ERZ1673695.1453-NODE-1453-length-24079-cov-14.655511_pt1 | contig 24079 bp, 16 predicted proteins | sample MGYA00580225_ERZ1673695 | MGnify/ENA primary metagenome ERZ1673695 (study PRJEB41218, sample SAMN15661739) | gut metagenome | host: Homo sapiens | place: Canada: London | collected 2015-08-20/2019-03-30 | study: EMG produced TPA metagenomics assembly of... | reverse complement strand
TTTTATTATAATCCAGGGGCTTTATTTGGCTGTCCGATTTTCGGGATGCTGTTCAGAGAGGGAGGCTACAAGGGCAAAGTCAAAAGCTAAATCGCAACGTATATTATTTCTGGCTTCTGCTGACGCGTCTGTCCATAAAGGGCGCCGCCCGCTGAACGCTGGAAACGGCCTCCGAGGGCGGCTGTGCTCCTTACAGCTCGAATGTGCCGACCACCGCCGTGTGGTCGGAGGGTCTCTCCATCGCGCGAAGGGAGCGTTCCACCCTCACGCCCCGGCAGAGGGCGGCGGCGCTTTGGGTCCCAAGAATGTGGTCTATACGCCAGCCGATATTCCGCGCCAGCGAATCTTTTACGCGGTAGTCCCAGAAGGTGTATTCGCCCTCGCCCCGAAGGTGCTCGCGGAAGATGTCCACCAGCCCCCACTCCATCGCCTTCGCGAGCGCCTCTTTCACATCCTGGTGAAAGCAGACGTGGTCCTTTTTATTCTTCGGATTGGTCACGTCGATGTCGGTAGGCGCGACGTTCAGGTCGCCAAGCCAGACCACCCTGTCGGAGGGGCTGCACTTTTTTTCCAGCAGCTTCCGCACTCGTCCGATAAAACGAAGTTTGTAGGGATAGTCGGGATTGTCTATCTCTTTGCCCTGCGGTATGTAGGTGTTCAGCACCGTGAGCCCTCCGAAACGGACGCGCGCCACGCGCGCCATCTCCGATTCGCCGCGTCCCTCTTCGCCCTCGTCACACAACCCGAACTCATATTCATCCGGCTTCGCGCGCGAGACGACGGCGACGCCGTTGTAGCTCTTCATTCCCTTGAATACGGAGTGGTATCCCCTCTCCTCGAAGAAGGCCGCGGGAAATTCTTCGTCGCGGCATTTGGTCTCCTGCAGGCAGAGGATATCCGGGGCTCCGTCGGAGGAGAGCCATGTATCAAGTATCGGCAGGCGGCTCTTTACCGAGTTCACGTTAAATGTCGCTATGTCTGTCTTTGGCATTGTCAGCACCTCATATCGGCTATTTTAGAATAATATTATACGGCACGCGGAGCGCCTCCGGAATAGCCTATTTTCATTTGTAATGATACTATTACCACGTATTTAATCCTTATTTTGAGGTGCGAAAAATGCCACAGACGGCGGCGGTTAAGGCAAAAGAATATCTTTCGCGGGACGCCCTTTCCCATATTGACATGCTGGAGGCGATCGACAGGGGCAGCGCGGATATCCTCTACGCGGAGCGCGGCGGCGTAATCCTCATCGAACGGGAGAGCCGAAGCTGCATGATCTCCGTAGACGAGATCAGTATATGCGAGGAGCTGCCCTCTCTCGGCAATTATCCGCAGTACGCGGCGCACCAAAGGGATGTGGCGGCATATATCACGCAGGGACGGAGTTTTCCACATTCTCTCACCGTCTGCCAGGCCGCCTATCTGGAGGAAGAGCCGCCCCGCGCTTTGGAGGCCGATATCCGGCCACTGACAGAGGAGCAGGAGGAAACTGTCTTTCACAGCTACGAGGCGATGGACGATCCGGCGTATATCAGGGAACTGATCTCCCGCGGACAGATGTGGGGCCTCTTTAAGGACGGCCTCTTGGCGGGCTTCATCGGCGAACACCTCGAGGGCAGTATGGGGCTGTTGGAGGTCCTTCCCGAGCACAGAGGGCGCGGATACGGATACGCGCTGGAATCGTTTCTCATAGGGCGCACGCTGGCACGGGGAAGTATCCCCTTCTGCCAGGTCGTGACCGGCAACCGCCCCTCGCTGGCGCTGCAGAGAAAGCTGGGGATGGCAATTTCTAAAGGAGAGACATACTGGTTGTTTAACTGAAAAGGACAAAAAATACGCCCGGCAGTTCACGGCGCTCCGCCGCAGGCTGCCAGGCGTTGGGGTACGCCGCCTTAGGCGGCGAGTCCTCCAGCTTAGACGACTTTTTTATTCAAGTTATGGCATATACCGTCAATCAGTTAGTTTATAGACCAACATAAGCTCAGCCAGGAGCTCTATTCCAAGGTCAGCCTTTCTCGCGGCGGAATAGCTGAATTCCACGTGGTCTTCCTGTCCGCCCTTTGTCGGGATGGAATCCGCGCTGACCTGCATTGTCATGCCGCGGAGTTTTGCAAGCAGCTGTGCCGCGCGCGGACTCTCTCCGTATAGTTCCACAATATCAAGGGCCATCTCGGCGATGATTACGTTGAGAAGATCCATCACGTACCCCACCTGCGTGTTGCTGCAATTACAGCCCATAACCGCTTCGAAGGTGCCGTCTTCGAGTTCGAAGAGATTGGGGTTGTCACAGGTGATATTGTTTTCAAAATCAAGTATGCCGCGTATAAAATCTACAGTCTCTTCACATGCCGCAAGTTTGTCACGGCTCACCTTGCCGGCGGCTGCTTTGCGGTATCTTTCGAAAAGCTTCTGGAACCTGATGAAGGAGACTACGGCGATGCTCTGGCTCATCGTCGATCCGTTCATCTGCGCCAAAACTTCCTTGCATTCCAGGACAAAGGTCTCCGCCATTCCCGCCGCCTTATATGCCTCCGAGGCTGGGACTACTTTACCATCCACAATGGCTCCCGCTCCAGGAAGTCCGGCTACGGCCATGATGTTCTGCGCTATCGGCGCCAGGTCGCTGAGCCCCGTGGAGCCGTCGCCGTAGACGGCGGGCGATATGCCGTTATTAAACATATCAAGCAGGCGCTCGATCAGCAAAACACGCACCGCCGAAAACGCGCGGCAGAGGATGTTGGCGCGCAGCAGAAGTTCCGCGCGCGTAACCTCGGCCGGCAGATAATCGCCGAATCCCGCGCCGTGAACGTAGGGCAGGCTCTTGTTCCATTCAATGTGCTTGTCGGGCGGTACCGGCACGTCTTTTAAAGCGCCGAGGCCGGTGTTGATGCCATATATCGTCGGCGCTCCCTCTTTAAGCCATTCGTCTATCTGAGCGCGGCTCTTTTCGCAGCGCGCGCGGGCTTCATCTGAAATTTTTACCTGAGGATGCTCATCGCTCAGCATCTTCTCAACGTCGTCAACTGACAGCGTGTAGCCGTCCAATACATATGTTCCCACAATAACGCCCTCCTACTTCAATGTTCCGATAGCGGCTTCCACCGCGCTGAGGATCGTTCCGTCAGCCGTCAGCCCTTCCGCCGTGATCATATCCGGCGCGACGAACCTGTTTTCGTCCATCATGGAAATTTTTCCGCGCAGACATTTGTGCGCCGCCGCGGTACCCGCGCCGCAGGTAAATTCCGGGATCTTCGCGTTCACTATGTCCAGCGCCTGCGCCGACATCAGTATCTCCACAGCCATCACGCGGTTCAGCTTTTTAATGAGTTCAAAGTGTTTGCTCACTGAATAATAGGCCAGGGGCCCGTCCGTCCTCTTTATCGCCGCCGCCGGCAGCGCCAGAAGTTTCAGCTCCGCAGTCTCGGCGGCCTGAGTCGACTGTATGATGGGGAAGCCATAGTTGATACCCAGTTCATCGGGAACGAGGTTCATCGGCAGCCCGTACGAGAGGCGGGTGTCGCAGAGACGGAAGCTGCGGCGCTCGCTGGTGTGGGCCAGATCCGCCAGCGCCGTCGCGAGCGCGTCCATAGCGTATTCCGTCCGATAAAGCTCATGCGCACGGCCATCCCAATCTTTGACGACCTGCTCCACGCACCAGTGGAAAATATCGCGCACGCCGCCGTGGGTCTGCGGCGTCGCGCGCACGCAGATAGCGTCCTGCACCCTTGGCTTTTTGTCGTATCCGAAGGCGTAGCGTCCCTCGTCTGTGGTAAGTTTGGAGCCGGCCGTGATGCGGCGCACGTTCTCCGCCGATTCGATCTGTCCTGGATATGGACGTCCTAATTCATGGAGCCTCTTGTCAAAGGCTCCAAGCTCTCCGCGAATGGCTTCAAGATTCATCGATACCGCGATATCGGCGGTCTTAATGGCACGCCCCGCAATGGCGCAGATATACAACGCCATTCCAAGTGTGACGCAGTTGCTTTTTTTGATAAAATCCCTTTCTGCTTCCGGAAGTTTTCCAACTTCTTCCAACGCTTCGGCGAGGCTCTCCGCTACCGTTCCCTCATCCGCATCCTCGAATGACAGCTCGGGCAGTTGTGAGCCGTTCATAAAATATTCGGCGGCTTTTTGAAGCTTAAGACAGCCGTTTTCCGCCGCACCCTTCGCTAAAAGTTCCATAATAACGGCGACGCAGCCTTCGGGAAGGGTTTCCCTCTTTGTGCAGCATTCCGTGTTGACGGCCGGTTCCCGCAGGCCGCCGCGGCGAACCTTCAGGATATCGTCGATCCACTGCAAGTTTTCCAACTTTTCGCACCTCCAAAAAATAATGTCCAGCCATATTATTTAGGCCCGCCCACCTTCCGCCATTTTCCGCGTGACAGACGTTTCAGCCTTGGTATGCGATATATTTTAAGAAGAGTCCATCTAAATTTTATAGAATTTTCATAAAAAACAGCGCTCCGTAAGACGCGCGGCGTAAATTTTTGACGCCGCGCAGACGTTCTGCCTGCAGCCGCATTTACATCAAATGTCCATTCAAGATAAAATGAAAGCCATGAACGAAGCGGTAAAAAATAGGCCAAAGGAAACTCAGTGAAGGGAATTTTCGATGGACACGAGAGAGATCTGGATCAAAATGATGGGCATACCGGAGATCGACGTCAACGGCTCCGCGATCAGACTACCCTTCCGTCAGGCTGACGCGCTGATCTATTATCTCGCCGTCAACGGCTCCGCCACCAAGACAAAGCTTTGCGACATTCTTTGGGGGACTAAGTGTACTGAGGAAAACGCCAAAGCAAATCTGCACAACACCATTTATATAATCAGAAAACAGCTGGGCACCGATTTCATCATAGAACCGGCGAGACAGACGGTGGCGCTGAATCGTGAACGCCGCGTAGCAAGCGACCTTCAAAGTTATATAGACGGCGAAGCGGCCTGTTGGGATGATTTTCTGCGTGATTTTTATCTGAAAGAAAATGAAGCGTTCAGCGACTGGGCGTCTATGACTGCACGGGAGATCAAAGAGAGCTACTGCCTGCGGGTCAGGGAGAGGGCGGCCGCCGCTTTCAGAGCGCATGATTTTGGTCTTTGCCGTTCTCTTTGCGGCTCGCTGCTCGGCGCTGATAAATACGACGAGTACGGCTATCGTTATCTTATGCTTATGTTGGAAGAGGAAAAGAAAGGGAGGCAGGCGCTGAAGCTCTACGAAAAGCTGAAAACGCTGCTTTGGGAAGAACTTTCGCAGGAGCCGGAACCGCAGACGACACTGCTCGCGCGTAGGATAAAGAACCGTCCCGCCAGCGCCACTGTATCCGTGGGTACCGCCGCCGGGCAGGAAAGTTTTTTTTATGGGCGGGAGACAGAGATAAACGGTATCTCGCGTACGCTGAGGCGCTTCATAGAAGGAGCGTCCGCCGCCAGCATAGTGGTAAAGGGCGAAATGGGAATCGGAAAGAGCGCGCTGATGGAACGCGCGCTGCTCAGCGCGGCGGGTGCGGCGGCGCTGATCTCAGCGCGATGCTATCAGGCGGAGGAGAACTTTCTGCTGAAACCGTGGCTCGACATTTTCGAACAGCTGCTGATCTCCGCGGCCAATGACGATACGGAAGAGGCTAAGACGCTGAGACTGGCGGTGGCATCGCTCTTCCCTGATCCCGATTCCGTCGTCGCGCCTAAAGACGAGCTCTTCACCTCGGGACGCGAATACTTTCTCATCAGGGCTCTGGTAAGGTACTGCGCGGACAAACGCCTGATCTTAAAAATAGACGACATCCAATGGGCCGACCAGGCGAGCCTCGCATTGATCCGCAGCATCGTCACCGTTGACAGGAACCGCGCCATCCTCTTCGTTATGGGGTGCCGAAACGACGCGCCGGCTGAGACGGAGAGCCTGACAAACGGCTTGAAACTTGCCGGTTTTTTGGAGGAGTATGAGCTGCCGCGGTTCACGCCCGCGCAGACCGTCGATTTTGCGAAGAGATTCCTGCCGCGCCATAAGATAGACGCCGCCTTTGAACGCGCGATCTTTCAGGAAACAGAGGGCAATCCGCTCTTCATAACTGAAATGCTGAATAACATCTCCCTCAGCGGCTCCTTTTCAGGCTTCACGCCGAAGCTCGGCGACGTCATCCGCCAGCGTATCCTCACCATTAACGGCAAGGCGCGCGATGCGCTGGAACTGATCTCCATGATGCCTGACGGCGCGGCCTTCGAGACGCTGACACGTATCTCTCAAATAGAACCCGCAGAGATGGCAGAGAACCTTGAACAGCTGATCGCGCGAAAGCTCATTCGTGAGGAGCCCTCCTCCGGCGGAGCCGTCCTGCGCTTCAGCCACCAGAAGATCAGGGAATATATCTATGAAAACATCCCTCTTTTCAGAAGGCGGCTGCTGCACGGAAAGACGGCTCTTTACTTTGAGAGCGCCCTGCCCGCCCAGGCTCACGGTGCCTTTATATTTCCAAAGCTTATCTATCACTTTGAAAAGAGCCTTCTCTTAAAAAAATATCTCGAGTACGTCATAAAGAACATCATCGGTTACCTGAATATGACGCAGGAATATTTCCCCACCGGCGGCGACTCCGCCCAGCCGCTGATCTTCAGCGGTAAAAACGGCGCCTCGGTGCTCAAGCTGAGCAACATCGAAAGTTACTTCCGCGGTGTAGAGCAAAAAATAACGGCAAACCCGGTACACTTTCAGGACGAAGAGGGACAGGCGCTGCTCTCGGAGTTCTATGTGCTCCAGGCCAGGCATTACACTCATAATCTCGGATATGACCGAGCCAGAGAATGTATCGCGAAGGTGCGGGAGCTCAACGGCCCCTGCGCGACGGCGGCTCAGCGCGGGTATATATTAAATGCCAATTATCATCTGAGCTCCATCTGCATGGACAGGATGGAGATACCGCTGCTGCTGCGGACTGCGGAGGAATCGACTCGGCTTTCCGCGGTGGACCGCGACAGAAACTGGCAGGCGGCCTGGCTCCGCATAAGCGGCATGTCGCGCGCCTTTGCGGGAGATTACGGAGAGGCGATCCGGCAGCTGGAAGAGGCGGCCGCGCTCTTTGACTCCTTCAACGATATAAATACGTACCGCTACTCCATCTGCGCCTGTTACGCCTGGCTCGGCGAGACGAAGCGCTGGCAGTTTGATTTTACGGCGGCGGACGCCTGGCATAGGCGTGCCCTGGAACTCATCCAGGCTGCGGAGCTGCGCGGAGGAGCGGCTATCTTTTACACGCTATGCGCGCAGTCGCTGGCGGACGTACGGCTTGCCGGGCTTGAGTGTGACGGCGAGCGGCTGCGCCGCGTCCTGAAAAGAGCGCGCTCGCTCTTCGATAAATTCCGCCTGCGCTGGTATCGCGGCGTGGCCTACGCCTATTCGGCTCTTGCCTCCTGCGAAAGCGGCGAATACGATAAAGCGGCGGAATATCTCACGGAGGCGCGCGCATCCGCGGAGCGTCTCGACAACGATTACGAGCGCTGCGTTGCAGACCGCGCCGCGGCGCAGATCAAGGTACATCTTTTGCAAAAGGGGCCGGGCGCCGATACATTAGCCGCTCTGGTCGACAAAGACGTCTTCTTCTATAAGGAGAGGGCCCTAGCCGTAACGGAGAGGCTGTCGCTCCCCATAGAAAAAGCCTACCTCAAGCTGCTGTAAAAAGTGTACATAGCCATTTAGCAATACTTACCTTACGACAGAAACAAAAGTGCCTCTTTCTTGAGATATCCCCAGAAGGAGGCACTTAAATGGTACATCAGGCAGCTTAAGCAGCGTTAAGTTTTCGGAGCAGCTCTCCGATCATCCGGTAGGACATCTGCTTCACCTTTGGCGGCACAACCGATTCACGGATGAGGCCGCCGCCAGCTTTTATCTCTTTTACCGCCTCTTCGGTCCAGACTTCTGCGTCGGCGCTGCATTCGTCAAGCTGCCGCGATGACTTTTCTAAAACAAGCAGCGCCGGGGCGACCGCTCCCGCGACGGCCATCGCCGGACGGATTCCACCAGAGAGGCGCAGCGCGAAGTTCACAAGCGGGAAGTCGATCGACGAGCGAACGCTGTATTTCAGAAAACCGCTCTTTTCGCCCTCGGGCGGCAGCGGAATATGGAGCCTCACGAGCAGCGGGCCGCTTTCTTCGGCATATAGACCGTTCGCGGTGCTGTGCTCTGCGATCAGCTTCGTAACCGGCACTCTTTCCAGCCGCCCCTCTCTCAAGAGTTCCGCCTCGGCCTCGTAGAGTACTAACGCGGTGGCGGTGTCCGAGTAGTATATGGCACGACAGAACGGCGAGTTCCTGATTTGCAGGCAGACATCGCCGCCCGCCTTGAAGCACTTCGGCAGCGAACTGCGCCAGGAGGCGGACTGATTGAAAAATATGCAGCGCCGGTCCTGCATAAGATTGCCGCCGATCGTACCCACGTTTCTTATCTGTAATGAGGCGGTCTTTTCGGCGCTTTGCGCGAGCGCTGGAAGGTATTGCAGGACCGCGGCGTCTTCGGCGATCTCCGTGAGCGTCGCCGCCGCGCCGATCGATATCTCTTTATCGGAGAGGCTTACTCCGCAAAGTTCCGGAATATTCGTCACGTCGATCAGCATGGACGGGCTTTTAAGCCCCAGCTTCATCAGCGGCACGAAGTCTGTACCTCCCGCGATAAAACGCCCCGCAAGTTTTTGCTCCTCTATCTCCGCAAGGGATTTGATCTTTATATACATTTTTTCGCCTCACTCCGTCACATTCGGCAGCACGAGGAACTCCTCGCAGAGCGGCAGCCTGCTTATCTCGCGCCCGCTCGCGCGCGACACCGCGTTCACTATCGCGGGCGCGATGGGTACCGTGCTTAGTTCACCAACGCTCTTCGCGCCGCAGGGACCCACTGGCTCGTAGCCGTCGGCGATGAGCGCGTGGATACGCGGCAGGTCGGAGGCCAGCGGTATCTTATAGTGCAGCAGGTCTGTGGAGAGCGGCTTTTTCGCTATATTATTTATTTCGATCTGCTCCGTCAGCGTGTAGCCGACTCCCTGCGCCGCGCCGCCCTCGATCTGCCCCTCCACCGTCAGGGGATTGATCGGCGTCCCCACATCCACCGCCTCGATGAGATGCAGCAGGCGTACCGCGTTTATGCTCCGGTGGTACTCCGCCTTAACCATGCAGACGGAGAACGGGTTGGGACAGGCGTCGGCCTTGTAGCATCCCCTGCCGATTATGACGCCGCCGCGCTGGTGGAACATAGCCAGCTTCACCGCCGCCCGGAAATCCAGCTTATCCTTTCCGATGAAAAAGCTCCGGTCACAGAGCGGCACCATCTCGCCGGAGAGCTCCGAGAGCAGCTTTTTCAGCGATTCATAGACGTCGAGGCAGGCGCGGCGAACCGCGGTGCCGCAGATGAAGGTCTGGCTGCTGCCGAAGGTCCCTGTGTCGTAGGGCGTGATCTTTGTGTCGGCGGCCGTTATCGAAACCTCCGCGAGCGGAATGCCAAGCGTCTCGGCGGCGATCTGCGAAAGCATCGTCTCGCTGCCCTGGCCGATATCCGCGGAGCCGACAAGCAGTTCAACGCTGCCGTCGCTGTTGACGTTCACGACCGCGGAGCTCAGCCCCTCTTTAGAGGAAGGACCGGAGCCGTGGCAGGCAAAGGCCACGCCCCAGGCCTGAGTGATCTCGCCGTCGTCGGTAACGCCCTCGGCCGCGTCTATCTCCTCGCGTTTTTCAAGGCAGAGCCGCACACATTCTTTTATTTCACAGCTCGTGACGGACTGCTCCGAACCAGGGAAATGGCCGCCGACCGCCACATGGTTTTTGAGACGCAGCTCCACCGGGTCGAGACCGAGCCTGAGCGCGAGCCGGTCTATCATCACCTCACGCGCGAAGGCGAGCTGCATGTTGCCGTATCCCCGGAACGCCCCCGCCGTCGCATGGTTGGTGAGCACGCATCTGCCGTCAAAAAAGTAATGCGGGATGGCGTACTGAAATTTTCTCGCGCCTGCGCAGAGGACGGTCGGCCCGTGCGTCGTGTAGGGGCCAGTATTCAGTTTATAGTCTGCGTAGAAAGCCGTCATGCTGCCGTCGTTCATAGCGCCAAGGCGCACGCTGGCGGAGGCTCCGTGCCTCACGACGGTGGAGGTCAGCTCCTCTTCGCGGCTGTTGACGATCTTGACCGGACGTTTGAGCTTCCGCGACAGGAGCGCGGCCACCGGCTGCGAATGAAGCTGCTGGCGCGCGCCGAAGCCACCTCCGACAGCCGGTTTCACGATGCGTATCCGGCTTTCAGGGATGCCCACAAGCTCACTGATTATCCGCCGCTCCTGAAATACGGTCTGCGAATTACTCCATATCGTAAGCTCGCGCCCGTCGCTGAAGTCACAGATACATACGGTGGGTTCGATCGCCGTATGCTGCATCGGAGGAATAAAAAAACTGCCCTCAATAACGATATCCGACTGTTTAAAGCCTTCGCCGGTGTCGCCCTCTTTGACCTCCCTCTTCCAGATAACGTTGTCTTCCGAGAGATGCGGCTGAAGCGGCTCCGCCCCCTTTTTCAAAGCTTCGTCTATCGTAAAAAACGGGCTTTGCGGCCTGTATTCCAATATCACTTTCTCACAGGCCTCGCGGCAGGCCTCGGGCGTCTCCGCCGCTATGCAGAGTATCCTGTCACCCGCGCACTTCGGCTCTTTCGTAAGGATTTTTTCATCCTTCAGGAGCAGCGCGGAGGGCGGGTTCCCCGAACAGTTATACAGTGTATCCGGCACTTCGTCTGGCAGCAGCGCCCCGACATAGCCCGGTACGGATTCCGCGGCGCTCAGGTCTATCCCGGTAACGACGGCGCGCGCGTAAGGGCTTCTGACGACGGCGGCATATACCATTCCGGGCAGCGTCATATCGTCGGTATAAACTGCCTGCCCCGTCAATTTCTCTTTCGCCTCGAGCCGCACCACCGGATGTCCGACAACGGCAAAGTTCCTCTCCATCATCTTGCCCCTCCGCCAAGTCTTTCAGCGGCGAGCTTCACCGCCTCTTCTATCTTCGTATAACCGGTGCAGCGGCAGAGGTTTCCCGAGAGAGCTTTGCGTATCTCATCCGACGACGGCGCCGGATTTTTATCGAGCAGAGCCTTCGCCGAGAGCACCATTCCGGGGATACAGTAGCCGCACTGAACGGCTCCAGCGTCATAAAAGGCCTGCTGTACAGGATGGAGCTCAGTTCCTTTCGTTAACCCCTCTATGGTGACGACCGACCTGCCGTCGGCCTGGACGGATAAGTAAGAGCATGAGTTTACCGGCTGGCCGTCAAGGAGCACGGTACAGGCGCCGCACTCACCGCTGTCGCAGCCGCGCTTGCATCCTTCCAGTCCGGCCTTTACGCGTATCGTATCCAGCAGCGTCTCATCTTCGGAGACCGCAAAAGAGCAGCTCTCTCCGTTCAGGAATATCTCTATTTTGTAATCCATGACTCTCTTCCTCGCAAAATAAAATCTTGCCGTATAAAGCCAAGGGGCATGGACGGAACCGCCCCGCCCCCTTCGTAACAGTTATCTTTTGCGGATGCTTACCGCGCCTCGCCAACGCTCCTGAGGAGTGCCGCGCTCTTGACGAACTCGTAAGCCTTTTTGACATCAGGCGCAAGCGGACGGTCGTTGGTGTAAAGCGGAAGCTCCTTACGGAACGCCTCATACGCGGCGGCCGTGCCTTTGCCAAGGTTGAATTTCCCCTGCCGTTTACGGAGCTCTATCGCCTGGCAGGCATGAATGAGCTCCATTCCATATATGTACTGGAGATTTTTCACGATCTGACGCAGATGCTGCACGACCAGCGGCGTGTTGTTCGCGTGGTCCTCTATCGAACCGGAGAGCGAGAGGTAGTCTACTGAGCATGGGTTTGAGAGATGGCGTATCTCCGTGTCGAGAGAGGCGAAGCATTTCTGTATCGTTCCGAAGCAGTGCGACTGGCCGCCGTCATGGCTCAGGAAACGGGGCAGTTTCGTCAGCTCCGGATTCACCAGTCTCAGCATCCGATAGCAGGACATACGCGACACGTGGCTCAGGACGATGGAGAGCATCTCTATGGCCGTGGCAAGTGTCGTAGTCTCAAAATTGGAATTTGAGATGATCCGCCTCTCGTCAAGCAGCAGACAGGGGTTGTCATCCGTGCTGTTCATCTGTATGAAGAGGTATTTCTCGGCGTATTCAAGCGCGTCGCGCAGCGAGCCGTTGATATAGGCAGCGCCCCTGAAACAGAGAGGGTCCTGTACTGGCTTTCCGGGATAGGTTCCGTAGATGTCGCTGCCCGCGAGATATTCGCGCATCCGTTCCGCGCTCTTCGCCTGCCCCTCCATCTTACGCGCCGCCATAACGCCGGCCTCAATCGGCGAGGTGTTGCCGTTGAAGCCTTCAAGCGACAGGCAGGATATTATGTCCCCCATGTCAACGAGCTCCCGCAGCTCTTTTATTGCCAGCGCCGCCTCACCAGCGGAAAAGGCGCTGGAGCTGACGATCGCAAGCCCGTCCTTAGGGCCAAGCACAACCGGATCAAGTCCGGCGAGCTTGTGCGCCTCGGAGGAACTCATCCGGCGTCCTTTATAATTGGCCTCTCCTTCGCCGATCATCACTAGGCCGATATGCGCGAGCGGCGTCAGGTCACCCTCGCCGACGGAACCCTTTTCGGGAACTACGGGGTGCAGTCCCGCGTTCAGCAGCTCAGCATAACGGCGCGCGACCGCCGGCTGTATCCCGGTATAGCCGAGCAGCAGGCAGTTGAGCCTGACGGCCATCATCGCACGTACCTCGGCCTCGGATGCCTCGGGCTCTACGCCGAAAGAATGGCAGTAGATGAGCTTGCGATTGAAATCCTCAAAAAACTCTTTCGCTATTTTATGGTCTTTGTTCCAGCCGACCCCGGTATTGAAACCATAGACGGGGACGTCGGCGTCTACCAGTTCGTATACCAATTTACGCGCGGCTTCGAGCTTTGCCTCGGCCTCGGGGCTAATCTCCACCTGCGCTCCGTTTACCGCAATCTCCCATACGTCGCTGACAGTCAGGTCGTTTCCCGTAAGAACTATTTTCATCAAAAATATCCCCTCTCTCCCGAGTTATTCCTGGACTTTATCCACGAAGAATACTTTGACAAAGGCGACAACCTGTACGGCGAAGATGAAGAGCACTACGAAACCGGCTGCCGCTGCAAGCGCTTTGACACCGTCGACGCCCTGCGCGCCGCCGCCGAAGGCCGCCATAATTATCGCGACAATACCAACGGAGATACCCCATATCATCTTCATCTTTGCCGGAGGCTCCGTCCCGATGGGGACGTCGCGCACGCACATCGAGCCGATGTTGGTGAGCGTCGCGTCGGCGCAGGTGATGAAGGAGGCTAGAATTACCAGAATGTTGACCGGCAGCACGATATAGCCGATTCCGAACGGCAGGTGCTTGAGGAATTCCCAGAGCGCCATGACCGCGCCGCCGCTGTTGATCGCACCGACAAGGTCCGCCGCGCCGGTCGCCTGCATGTGCATCGCGCTCGCGCCCCAGATGGCAAACCAGATGATGCCGAATATCGACGGAAGGACCCAGTTGACAATCATGTATTCACGCACCGTCCTGCCGTATGAAAGCATGGCAAGGAAGATGCCGGTAACGGGGGCGTAGCCGACCCAGAAGGCCCAGTCGAAGAGCGTCCATGAACGGGTGAGCGCCGCGCCGCCGATATCGATCGGGTCAAGGCCCCAGAGCCAGAAGTTGTGCATCCAGGTGGCGAGTCCCGCCGTGCCTATCCTGAGTATGTAGAGCGTCGGCCCGGTGACGAACAGCAGGACGATAAGCCCATAATAGAACCAGGCGTTGAGGCTGCCTATTATCTTCAGCCCCTTGTCGAGGCCGACATATGTCGAGAAGGTAAAGGCGAAGATGATCGCCACGCCGATGCCGATAAAGAGCGGCAGGCTTTCGGCGATGCCGTAGGCGCTCTTGAGCCCGGTGACGGTTAGCGTGATGCACATCGTAAGCCCCGTAGCGAGGCCGATCGTCAGCGCGAGCATCGAAAGAGTGTCGATGACCGCCGAGGCTACGGGTGTCGTGATTTTGTCGCCAAAGAGCGGTTTCAGCGTCGCGGTCACCGTGAGGCTTCCCCTCTTATGGTAATAGATATAGGCGACGAGCAGGCCGCACATCGCGTAGATGGCGTAAGGTATAAAGGTCCAGTTATAGTAGGTGCGGGCCATCGCGAAGATCGCCGCGTTGGTCGTTCCCGGCTCGATCCCGAGGGTGTTCAGCTCCCCCCAGACGTTGCCGAAGTAAATTACAGGCTCGTTGACGCCCCAGGTGACGATCCCCGTCGCAATGCCGCCGGTGAGCGCCATCGCGAACCAGGTCCAGAAACCGTACTTTGGCTTGGCGTCTTTGCCGCCTATTCTCATGCTGCCGATCTTTGAGAAGCAGGTGACGAATGCGACGAGAACAAAGCTCGCCATGATCGAGATCTGATAGAGCCACCCGAAGCTGTCGAGAGACCAGAAGAAGAACATGTTGCTGGCTTTCGTGAGCATATCTTTGTTTACGATGCCTACGATGGCCGCCACCGCGACTACGAGGTAGGCGGGAATAAATACCTCCCAGCGTATCGCCCTCTTCATATCCTCGTTTGAAGACTTTCCAGAATCCATAAGAACATCCTCCTTTGTTTTTATAATAAAGAGCCGGTTGCTCCCTATTTACATTTTGCCGCCGCCGCGATCTTCGCCGGCGTCAGCGGCAGCTCCGTGAGCGACGTTCCGAGCGCGCGGTTGACGGCGTTCACCACCGCGGCGGTCACTGGTACGGTGCAGACTTCGCCGATGCTCTTCGCCCCGAAGGGGCCGCCGGGCTCGCCGTCCTCAATGAGCATCACCTCTACCTCCGGCATATCCGGAGCGTTTACCATGTGATATTTGTCAAAGTTATCCGCCTTCGGTATTCCCTCGGCGCTGTAATCAAGCTCTTCGCAGAGGGCCATGCCGATGCCCATCTGCACGCCGCCGTATATCTGTCCCTCAACGAAGCTGCGGTTGATAGACTGGCCGATGTCGTGCGCCGCAAGGTAACGGTCCACCTTCACAAGGCCGGAGAGCCTGTCGACCGTTACCTGCGCGAAGTGTACCCCAAAAGAGGCGGGGTTGTTCTCCGGGGCGTGTTCGTAATGGGCCTCGATCGAGCAGCGCTTTTCGCGCATTATGCGCCGCACCGCTTCGCCAATCTCTATTTTATCTCCGCCCGCGGCGAGGACGCCGTCGTGAAGCTCCACGGAGGTGTCGTATATCTCGGAGGCCTTCGCGCAGAGCAATTTAACCGCCTCCTCGGAGACGAGGCGCGCGCATTCGCCGCAGACGTAGATCACGCGGCTGGCCTGGCATCCGGCGTCGTAGGAGCTGAAGTTTGTATCGCCTTCGGTGACGGTGATCCGCGAAATATCTATCCCCGTCGTCTCGGCGACGATCTGGGCCAGCGCAGTCGTCGTTCCGTTGCCGAGCTCGTGGATCGCCGTGCGCAGGATCGCCGAACCATCCTCAAGGATACGCAGAGACATCTGCGTCATATCATGGTATATGGTCTTGTAGTAACCGTTGCCGTGCGTACAGCAGGCAAAGCCCGCGCCGGTGGCGTAGCGTCCGTCGGCACTCAGCCGCGGCTCGCGGCATTCGTCCCAGCCAAAGCGCCGCGCTCCCTCTTCGAGACATTCGATGACGCGGGCACGGCCGATATTCGACGCGCCGCTGGGGTCGGCGTCGCCGTCGTGCACAAGGTTTTCAAGGCGGAAGCGCAGCGGGTCGAGGCCGAGCCTGCGGCACATAAGGTCCGTGTGGATCTCGGTTATCGTGTGGATCTGCGGCGAACCGTAGCCGCGGCAGGCGCCCGCCGGGGTCGTGGAGGTGCGCACTGTGCGTCCCTCAAAGCGCAGCGCCGGAATGCGGTAGAGGCGCGAAGCCTTTTTCCCCATCGCCATCATCACCTTTTTCGTTCCGGTCAGGTAGGCTCCGGCGTCGGCCGTTATGTCGAATTTACGCGCGAGGATACGTCCCTCGCCGTCGAGCGCCGTCGTGACGCGGCCAAGCGCCGCCGCGCGCGTGCGCGTCGCGGCCATCGTCTCGCCGCGGTTCGTGTTGATAAATACGGGACGGCGCAGCTTCCAAGCAGCCCAGGCGCAGAGGGGTTCAAAGACGCTCTCTTGTTTGCCGCCGAAGGTCCCGCCCATGTTCGCCTTGATGACGCGGATCTTCGAAAGCGGCAGCGGCAGCACCTGCGCCACCGCGTGCTGTACGCCGAAGATTATCTGGCAGGGCGTGTGGATCTCGATAACCCTTTCCGGGCGCGGAATGGCGAGGACACAGTGCGTCTCCATCGCCGCGTGATGTATCTTGGGCGTGTATATTACGTCGCTTTCGATGTGCGCGGCGGCGGCGAAAGCGCCTTCGACGTCGCCGTACCCGAGGCTGCCGGGGAAGGTGCGCTGTCCATCCTCATGGAGCAGATGCGCCATCTCCTGTGCCTCGCTCAGGCTGACGACCGCGGGGAGAGGCTCGTACTCCACCCTTATCTTCTGCAGCGCGGCGCGGGCGCTCTTTTCGTCTTCCGCAAGGACAAGGCCGATGCGGTCGCCTACATGGCGCGCGTGTCCCGTGAGGACCGTCTCGTCACGAAAATCGTTCTGTCCGGGGAACCATTCGCCGCTGTTGTATTTATTGTCCGGCGCGTCTTTGAATGTCAGGACCGCCACGCCCTCGATCTTTTCCGCCTCCGCGGTATCGATCTCCTTTATGAGCGCGTTGGCCCGCGTGCTGAGAAGCGGGATGCCGACCAGCGTGTCCTGCGGCAGAGAATCGGCGAGATAGTCGTACCTGCCGCGTACCTTGTCGGCGGAATCTTCGCGGATCACCCGTTTGCCAATATACTTAAACTCATCTTTTTTCATCTGCATCCGGCCTCCTCCGCCCGCCTTCCCAGCAGTACGCATATATCCTGCGCGAGCGCGCGCAGCGCCGACTGTTTGTAGGGCAGCGTAGATCTTCCCGGTATTGCCTTGGCGGCGAGCCCGCAGAGCTCTTCCGGCAGTTTTTGCGCGAAATCAGAAGCAGCTAGCGCGGCCTCCGCGCCGGCGCACCTTCTCGCTGCCGCGCCCAGCGTTCCCACATAGACCCGCGCCTCTTTATAAAGGCCGTTTTCGCGGCGCGCGGAGACGGCGATGTTTATTCTGGAGATGCTGACCTGGCTGCGGCTGCCGATCTTTAAGAAGGCCGATATCCGTCCATCGTCAGCGGGAATGAGAAACTCCTTGATGATCTCGCCCTCGGAAAGGCTGTTTTTGTTTCTTCCCACAATCTCCTCGACGGAGGCCCGCCGCTCTCCGCAGGGTGAGGCGATGACGACCGCCGCGCCCAGCGCGGCAAGCGGCGCGGGGGTATCCGCGGCTGGAGAGGCGTTCGCAACATTGCCGCCGACGGTGGCGCGGTTCCTTATCTGTTCGGAGCCCATCACATAGGCGGCGTCGGCCAGAGCCGAGGCGTATCTGCGCACGATGTCGCTGCCGTGCAGCGCCGTCATCGTCTCCATCGCGCCGATGCGAAGATATCCGCCTTCAACTGAAATGCCCCTCAATTCGGCTATCCGCGAGATATCGGCCACCGCCGCGCCGGGGGCGAGCTTTCCGTGGTTCTTTATTATCCAGTCGGTGCCGCCCGCGAGAAATTCCATTCCCGGACGGTATGCCGAAAAGAGTTCTTCCAAAGTGCAGGGACGTTCGAGACCGCTCATCTATCCCCGCCTCCCAGCAGCGCCGCCGCCTTTTCAACGGCATTCACAATGGGGATGTATCCCGTACAGCGGCAGATGTTGCCCGCAAGCGCGCGTTTGATATCGTCGCGGCTCGGGCGGGGATTTTTCAGCATCAGGGCCTTGGCGGACATTATCATGCCGGGGGTGCAGAAGCCGCACTGGACGGCGTCGCAGTCGATAAAGGCCTGCTGTATCACGTCAAGTTCGCCGTTTTTCTCAAGCCCCTCGATCGTCGTCACCGAACAGCCGTCGGCCTGAACGGCGGGCACGACGCAGGAGCAGACGGCCTCGCCGTCGAGCAGCACCGTACAGGCGCCGCACTCCCCCGCGCCGCAGCCCTCTTTCACGCCCGTGAGCCGGAAGTTGCCGCGCAGCATATCGATCAGCCGCGTGTCGGCGTCGACCTCCGCCGTTTTTGTCTCTCCATTAAGGTTCAATGAAATCCGCATTATTCTCTCCTCGTAATAACCAACACATCGAAGCCACCTGCCGGTATCCGCACGGCGGGGCTCCGTTCCGCAAACGCCGCGATCAGAGCGCCAGGAGTTTTCCCGTCAGCTCCACGGCGTAGTAAAACTTACGGGCGGCGGTGAAGCTGAATTCCACATGATCCTCCTGACCGCCCTTCGTCGGTATGGAATCCGCGCTCACCTGCATGGCGCAGGTTTTTATCTTATTCAGCAGGTGGCGGGCCTCGCTCTTCGCAAGGCCGCCGGTCTTTTCATGGAGGCCGTTCACCAGCTCGGCAAGGACGGTGTTCATCATGTCCATCGCATAGCCAACCTGCGTATTGCTGCAATTGCAGCCCATCACCGCCTCATAGCCGCCTTTGGGCAGTTCAAAGAGCAGCGGGTTGTCGCAGGAGATATTGTTTTCCCTGTTAAGAACGCCCTTCGTGAAGCCTATGACCTCGCGGCAGCCTTCATAGAACTCCGGCAGCTCTCCGCCAGAGGAAAGGCGAGCCTCGATCCCCGACGCCAGCTCCTCAAAGCGCAGGAAGGCAAGCACAGCGATCGCCTGCGTCATCGTCGAACCGTTCATCTGCGCGAGAACCTCTTTGCATTCAAGCGTAAAGCTCTCCGCCAGTCCCGCAAGGCGCAGCGCCTCACGCGAGGGGAGAAGATTTCCGCGATAGTAGGCCTTCGCCTCGTCGAGCCCCGCTACCGTCATAACGTTCTGCGCGAGCGGCCCCAGGTCGGAGAGTCCCGTCGAGCCCTCGCTGTGCACGGCTGGCGCGACCTTGGCGTTATATATGGAGAGTATCCTCTCAATAAGCTCAGGGCGCACGCCGCTGTAACCACGCGCAAGCACGTTGGCGCGCAGCAGCAGCGAGGTCAGCGTCACTTCGGGCGGCAGATATTCCCCCATACCCGCGGCGTGCGGATACGGCAGGGTCTTGTTCCATTCGATATGTTTTTCGGGCGGCACCACCACGTCTTTGAGATTGCCAAGTCCAGTGTTGACGCCGTAGACTACGGGAGCGTCCTTCTCCATCCAGCGGTCGATCTGGGCGCGCGTGGCGCGGCAGCGCGCGGAGGCCTCTTCGGAGAGAGCTACCCGCGCCTCTTTATCGGCCGTTATCCGGCCGATCATGTCCAATGTAAGGCTGTTTCCATCTATGTAGTAAAGACTCATCGCTGCCGCTCCCCTCTATCTGAGCCCGCCGACAGTTGCTTCGACGGCTTTCAAAACTTCACCGCTCGTAATGAAACGGTCCGCCTCGTTCATATCCGGCGAGACAAAGCGGTTCTCGGTCATCATCGCAATCTTTTCGCGCACCTTATCTTTAGCGGCCGCCGTTCCCAGGCCAAATGAGAGCTCAGGGAGCCTCTCTTTGACGATATCCATTCCCTGGCAGGCCATCAGCAGCTCTATCGCCATCACTTTGGACAAAAGCGGCAGCGCCCGCAGCATCTTGCAGGCCGCGTAATAGGCGGCGCATTCGCCGGGGGCCTTTACGACTGCGCTGGGCAGCACAAGCAGCTTCAGCTCGGCGACCAAAGCCGCCTGGTTCGACTGCACCACGGGGAAGCCGTGGTTAAGCCCCGTAGCGCCGTGAGTGAGGTTCATCGGCAGGCCGTACGAAAGACGGCTGTCGTTGAGCCGGAAGGTGCGGCGTTCGCAGATGTGCGCCAGATCGGCAAGGGCCGTCTCCAGGCCGTCAAGCGCGTATTCGGCGCCGTAACCGCTGCCGCCCTCCAATATCGCCCTCTCCACCACATCTTCGGCAAAGTAGCAGACGTCTCTAGCGCCGCCGTGCGTCTGCGGCGTGGCGCGGACGCAGATCGCGTCCTGCACGCGCGGATGGGTATCATAGCCGAAGGCATAGCGCCCCTCGTCCGTGGTCATCCGGCTGCCATCGACAAGACGGCGCACATTCGACGCGCAGTCTATCTGCCCAGGGAAGGGACGCGCGACAGAAGAGAGACGGTCGTCGAAGGCTCCAAGCTCGCCGCGGATCGCCTCGAGGTTGAGAGCCACGGCGATGTCCGCAACTTTCATATACTCATGGGCCTTGGATACGGCATACCACGCGATGCCGTTTACCACGCAGCGGCTCTTCGCGACAAACTCCCAATCTTCGGGGAGAGCGCCCACAGACGACAGATGTCCGAAGAGCTCTGCCAGCAGCAGCTCCTCGGAGTTTGTCTCGTAGTGGAGCGACGGCGAGTCATCCGCGCACAGCATCTTTTCCAACGCGGAGGCCAGTCTGTTTTCTTTGCATATAAGAGTTTCAAAATAAAGAATAGATATGACGCGCTTCGCCGCCTCAAGCGGCAGTACGGAACAGGAAAGATCAAGCATCTTCTTCGCTTCGCTGAACGAGAATCCCTCGGCCCTGCGGCGCGGAGGCCGAGATTTCGCCGCTGCCTGCCGTACGGACTCCGGCGTAAATCCGGAAGATACGATCGTTTCAAGACAATTTTGCATAGCAGTGTCCCCCTTTTATAGATCCCGCCGCCCTCCGCCGCGGCAGAGCCGAAAACGGAAACAACGACGGGGCAAACTCTATTTTTAATTAAACTTCGGCTGAATTTACACACTTTTCTGTCCGTTTACATTCTACTCCGGCCCCGTCAATCAAACGTCAAAGTTTTATAAAAATATATAAGGACGTACGGCATACGTTTTTACGTCATACTATTATCCTGATATAATCTAAATAATTGCGGAAACGGAAGAGGGCGAAGATGTGAAATTAAAGATATCGCTGCTTGGAAACAGTTTGATCGAATATGAGGGAAAAAGGATTGCGTTCAAGCTCCACAAGGCGGAGGCATTACTGTACTATATCGCGCTGAACAAAGAGGTGACACGCGACGAACTGAAGGCCGTATTCTGGTACGATAAAAACGAGTCACAGGCCTCGGCAAACCTTAGAAACGCCCTCTATCTTATAAACAACATCATGCCGGAGGCACTCGACGTAGACCGGAGAACCGTTACGATCCGCCCCTTCGACGACGATATAAGAGGTCTCGGCGCCGTCACCGACCCTAAGATACCAATTCCCTCCGCCGTCTACGCCGCTCCGCTTAAAGGATTATCGTCACTGAATTCCCCCGCTTTCAGCGAATGGCTGGAGGCCGCTAGAGGCAAGATCAGGGAGGGACTCATCGAGCTGATAAAGAAACGCATTGAGGCGGCCTATGAGGCGCAGAACAACGAAGCGCTCGGCGAATCGCTGGCCGCCCTCCTCAGACTGGACCCCTTCGACGAGGACTCCGTGCTTGAGCTGATGGAGCTCTATTCAAATATGGGTCAGGACAGGCGCGCCGCGGAGCTGTTCCAGAGTTATTCGTCACTGCTCAGCTCAAAGCTGGCGATCGCCCCCTCGGAGAGGGCAAAGAAATTTTACGCGAAGATCGTCGGACGCCGCGGCAAAAAAGAGGGGCAGCAAAGATTCTGGTGCCGTGAGCGGGAGCTTGCGCTGCTCTCGGAGAAACTCGCCGACGCCGCCCCCTGCCTGCTTTTCATACACGGCGAGGCCGGTATTGGAAAATCAACGCTCATAAACGAGCTGCTGTCAACAATGCCAGCGGATGATATCTCCGTGCTCTCCACCAAAGCCACGGCCATCGGCGGTAACTACGCCTATTCCTCGTGGAACAACATCCTCCGCGAGCTGCGCCTCCTTCTGGACAGGGAGGGGGCCGCGCCCGACAAGAGGACCGCCTCGATGCTGGCGGGGATATCGCCCGGATTCATCAAAGACGAAGGGCTCTCCTTCAACGCCGATATCTCAAGTATGACGGAGATAAACCCCGTCGCGCTCGGCGCGATGATCGCCGACCTCGTTGCCGTTATTGCTAAAAACAGACCAGTAGTGATGGTCTTCGAGGACATTCACTGGTTTGATACACGCTCCATCGAACTCCTCTGCGCCTTTCTCTCCTGCGCGCCGCGGGCGGATATAATCATCTCCGGACGTCCGGAGTCCGCACGGATGACGATGGCAATGCTCCGGCAGGCAAAGAGCGGACGCGCGATCACCGAGGTGGAGCTGACGCCCTTCCGCGACGAAGAGATAATATATATAAGCCGCAGCCTGCTTCCCGAGAGCACGATCCGTGAGCGCGGCCTTTCGTATTTTGTCCGCGAAAGCGAGGGCGTGCCGCTCATGCTCTTTGAGATACTGCGTACTCTGAGGGAAAACCCCGGCTCCGACTGCACGAAGGGGCTTGGAGGCCTCATAATCGAGCGCATGGGCGAGCTGGACCAACGCGAGCGCGACGTGCTGAACGCAGTCGCCGTATGCGTCGGCGGAACATCGGAGATCATCTCCGAGATAACGCTGATACCGATAGAAGAGACATTGGCCGCCGCGGAGCTGCTCATCTCCAAAGGCCTCATCCGCGAACGTGAGGGGTCCGGCGGCGCCGTCTGGGAATTTACCCATCTCAAACTGCGTGAATGCGTCTACGACTCTATCCCCGCGGCGCGGCGCCGCGAGCTCCACCGACGCGCCGCCGCCGCGCTCAACAAGAGATATCTGCCTCAGCACTGGGACCCCGCGCTCAGCGCGATGCTGAGCCACCATTACGCGAAGGCGGGAGAGCGGGTGCTGGAGCTGAAACAATATCTGCGTGAGCTTATCTTCGACATCACACTCAATCACGACCTCTTTCCTATGCTCTCAGACCGCCTGTTCCTCTCATGCTCCATACCGTTCAGCAGCCGCGAAGAGACGGACAAGAAGGTGGAACATGCGATCTCCATATTGGACGAGCTGAGAGGTTCCGAGGCGCTCACCGAGAGGGAATACGCACAGCTGGAGGCATCATGCTTCGAACTGGCCGGCGGTTACCGCATCAGCTGGGGAGAGTACACCGGCGCTAAGCTCTATACGGACGAGGCGATACATATCTCAAAACAGTACGGCTTTACCGAGACGCACATACACTGCCTCAAACATTACGCCTATATGTACCTCCAGATCGAAGAGGCGGATAAACTGATAAAGGTTTCCCGCGAATTGCTGCGCCTCGCCAAGGAGGCCCCCGCGCCGCACTATTTCGCCACGGCGGTGCGTTTCATCGGCATGGGGTACATGATGAGGGGAAATTACGCGGCGGCGGAAAAGATATTCCTTCACTCCGTCAAGCTCTTTGAGCAGATGCAGCTGACCGGCAGGAGATACACCCTCGGAATGCTTGTCGCCAAATGCTACCTCGGGGAGATCTACGAGCGAACCGGCGACCTGGAGCGGGCGGCGGCGCAGCTCTCCGAATGTACGCGGCAGTGCGAGGCGATGAATCTTTATTGGGGAAGAAGCTACTTTCACACCACCGCCGCAAACATCGCGCTTGACGCGGGAAATATGGAGGGGCTCTTCTCCCACATAGACCGGGCGGCGGCCCTCTTTGAAAGCTGCCGCGGCGGCCGCTGCGGATCGATACTGTACAGCACCAAGGCCATCGCAGACGCGGAGCGCGGCGATTTTGAGGGCGCTCGCAAGGCGCTTGAGAACTCGGAGCTGCTTCTGCGCCTTATCGCAAAGCGCGACTGGATCGCCGCCCATAACCTGGCTAAGGCCTGGACGGCGCGTCTGAGCGGCGGGGATTTTTCCGGCGACGCCATGACGGCGGCAAAGCAGTACGGGGAGAACGGTTTCCCGCTGCGCGCCGACTGGATAAGAAAAAAGTTCGGCCTCGGCGGGTAAGATAAAGGCAACATTTAAAAAGCGGGCCGTCCCAATCCAGGGACGGCCCGCTTTCTCGACTTTGGCCGTAACTAGATAAAGTAACAAAAAATACGTAAATCCAGCCC
>ERZ1673695.1452-NODE-1452-length-24082-cov-5.449702_pt1 | contig 24082 bp, 26 predicted proteins | sample MGYA00580225_ERZ1673695 | MGnify/ENA primary metagenome ERZ1673695 (study PRJEB41218, sample SAMN15661739) | gut metagenome | host: Homo sapiens | place: Canada: London | collected 2015-08-20/2019-03-30 | study: EMG produced TPA metagenomics assembly of... | reverse complement strand
GTGTCCCTCAAAAAGCGGCTCGTTTATATTACCATACCTCCCACTCTTTTGTCAACCCTTTATTTTAAAATTTGGATATTTTTTTTAATAAGGGGCAATTTAACATTATCTAACCAAACATGATATGCAAGCGAGGTCTTTATATGATACAAAAACTAGAAAAATACCGGCTGCCGGCAAGAGTAGGAATTTTAATTCTCATAAACTTGATTTCAGTGGCGCTTGTTCTCATTTCCCTACAGATACAACCTGCCCCCAGCGTTGATGCTTTATCCAAATACGGTTCAAGGGGGGAAGAGGTAAAAGCCATTCAGCAGGCACTCAAAGACCGGGGACTTTTTAATGAAGACATTACAGGGTATTATGGACCGGTTACACAGGAGGCCGTCCGCAAATTTCAAAAACAGAAAGGGCTGCAGGTGGACGGCATTGCGGGTCCCCAAACCTTAAAAGCTTTGGGTATTACAATTGGAGCCATTCCGCCTGCCACTGACAACAACGTATATCTGCTCGCACGTATTATATCGGCGGAGGCGCGCGGCGAACCTTATATTGGACAAGTCGCCGTGGGGGCAGTGGTTCTCAACCGAATCGAGCATCCGTCCTTCCCGGATACTCTCTCAGGGGTTATCTATCAAAAAGGCGCCTTTACCGCCGTTACAGACGGACAATTTGACCAGCCGATTTCAGATTCGGCTTACCAGGCTGCACGGGAAGCGCTGGGAGGCAACGACCCTTCCGGCGGCGCAATTTATTATTACAATCCCGCCAAGACATCTAACCAATGGATCAGAAGCCGGCCGGTTATCAAGCAAATAGGAAACCATCTGTTTTGCAGTTAACACAGGCAGATAAAAAGCGGCAAACCTGCGTTTGCCGCTTTTTATCTTATTAATAGTTCGGGTTAATTGCCTTGTCCTGCGAAATCGCCTTGATGTTTTCGAAGAAAGCAGTTACGTAAGACAGCCGGGTTGCAAAACGCGTCTCGCCGTTGATGGTAATGGAAGCCTTACGGTCTCCAATGTCGTGGAACGTTACCACAAGCGGCTTGAGAGACTGATCGTTGAAATTAAAAGTCAGGGTCAAAAGAGGCGAACCGGACGGGGTATCCGTACAGATTTCATTCGCCAGAGCCGATACGACAAAGATGTAAAAATCTGCGAGCCTGTCTTTATCGACTTCTTTTCCGTTAATCGTACCGGTAACTTCAACAGAACTATTACTGTTGCTCGATTCTTTTTCCGTCTGGGTAAAATCGACCACATATTCCTTGCCCTCAGCTGAAACTATCAGGGTATCGACTTCGGTAATATTTGGAGCAAAAGAAATCTGAGAAATCATGTCGAAAACAGTAGTGGTCATGAACGGCATCTGTGCTTCTTTCATGTAATAAACCGCATCACGGCCTACAAGCTGTACATAATAACCCGTTATTTCCGTGCCGGCTTCCTCATCAGTGGTCGGGTCGCTGTAGCAGGCCTTTCCAACCCTGATTTGAACCTGGGTGCCGTCAGTGTTGTCGACCGTGTAGACCGCCTGGGGAGAATCGAACCCATATTCCTTCAGCTGCTCTTCGGTCGGGAAAATTGCAACCACGGAAGAAGCGCTTAAGGACGCCGCACTGTCAGCAACATCCGTAAAATAAGTGCTGTCTACATATGCTTTCACCGGCGATGTCATAGTGAACGTGCTGGCGTACATGGGGGTGTAATGCGCCTCCGGATCATTTTCCAGCTGTTCGAAAACAAGCTCGTAGCCAATATCGTTCCGGTACAAGGTAATCTTTTGAACCAGTTCCTCCACTTCCTTGCCTTCGCTGTTGGCAATGAGCGCCTTCGCAAGATAGTCCTTACTGGTGACGCCGCAGAAATCGGCATATGGAGTAGTTTTAATGAGATAAAGCTTGGAATCCCCCTCAAGCATGCCATAGTAACCGTCTTTAAGCGGCGACTGTACCCCCACTTTCAAAGTATGGGTACTGCCGTCCTTCATGGTTGCCTGCACAACCGCCTTCGGAGAATCGAGTCCATATTCCGCCAAATTTTCCGGCGCCTCGCTGACAACCTTGGTTGCATCAATAACTGCCATAGAGGAAAACGCCTCCTTGGCCACGCTTTGGTCAGTCGGAAGGCCATTGAGCCCTTCAGCAGTAAAGACATTGTCTTCAGACTGCGTCATAACAACCTCGCCCTTGCTGTTTTTAATGGACAGCCTGGTCAGGTCATTGATGTTTTTTTCCAGTAAATTAATAGAAGAAGCGGAAGAACTGCTGGACGATTCCTCACCGCCGCTTGGGTTCAAAAGCAGCAGTGCCACAAGTACGCCGACCAGCACAACCAGAACGGCTCCGCCGATAATAAGCGACTTTATTTTTTTATTCATGGATTACAGATTCCTCCTGCGCAAGAATACCACTAAGCCAATAATCAGAACGACAAGCGGAAGAACCGCTACGAATACGATTCCAAGCACAATCGCCGTGGTTGCGTTAATTTCAAGCTGCACACCAGTCAAGTCTTTTGACGCGACTGTGATAGCGCTTTCTTTTCCGGTTAGTTCATTGAGAAGCGAAACAGTAAACTGGCTGTTTCCAAACGTATCCGAATCGCCAATACCGGATGCAAACATGTCGCTGGAAGCAAACGCCACAACAGTGGAATGCTCAATCTCATTTACGTCAGTGGTATCGGTTTCTCTCTGGCCGGCCACAATGGTATTGAAAGCCTTTTTCTGCTCATTTGCGGCGTCCCAGTCCTCGGGCGCATTCAGCGGCGCCAGAACGGAACTGTCATAGGTGCTGCAAAGCACTTTTGTGCTGCGCAGGTTCTGCGCCTCAAACAACACCTTGATGGGGCGGACATTGTGCATAAGGATCGGCGCTTTCAGCGCTTCTGTCCTTCCGATAAAATCCAGGTCGATGCTGTCGGAATCCTGGATTGAGAAATATTCGTTATAATAAATACGGTTGGTGTCGGTTTCAACCGTCACCCCATCTTCAAATCCAATTCCCCATTCGGCAAGGAACGCCTCCAGGTTCGGAAGCTCCGCCTGGTTCGGGTTTGCAATGTAGATCATCTGTTTGCCGTAGGCACCGCCGTTGACCAGGAAAGCGTCAAGCTTTTTGATCTCCGCTTCGGTAAAATCAACTTTAGGCGCAGCGACAACTACAATCTGTGTGCTTGAATCAATTTCGGCGCCAAGCGTTTCTACAGTGCTCAGTTCAAAGCCGTTTTTCTGAAGAAGGTTGTTCAGCCCGGCCACTGCATCTTCACCGTGCCCTTCGGTCATAACAACCTTGGTGGGGTTTTCATCAGTGACATATATAAGGGCGCTGGTCATTACCTCTTCTACGTTCAGAGACGCGCTGGAAACACCGCCGGTACTGCTGGTGGCGATATTGAAAAACTCCTGCCAGCTGAACTTCTGCGTCCGCAGGTCGGATTCAACCAGGATATCGGCCGTTGTAAAATTTTCATCAGGGTACTTCGCAGCAAAGCCGGGATTTGTCTCAAGGTCAATATAAGAAAGGGTGATCTTGTCGTTGTACTGGGAATATTTCTTTAGCATCTCACCGATCTGATAAAGGTCGCCCGCCTTGTAAACGCCCTTGTTCGGGTCGTTGAAATACGATTCGTCAGCCAAAACATAAATCGTGACATCGCGGTCAATTTTGGAAACATAATCGATGGATTCCTGGGAAACCTCATATTTTCCGCCGCTGGTCATATCGAGCGTCAGCGGATATTTTTCAAGGAGCAGCGTTGCGATAATGTTCACCACGACTACCAGTGCCACAAAGCCGACGGTAATCGCCGTCGCAACAGCGCCGTATTTAAAATTCCGTTTTTTAGCAAAACTCGGTTTATTAATCTTCATCTTTATCATCTCCCCCTTACGCCCAGCGTCTCTTCTCAAGAACGCGCATGGTCAAAAAGTTGAACACGACGATAAAGCTGATAAAGTACAGCAGATCAGCCGCGTTGAAAATACCCGCTGTCAGCGGATAATAGCGGTTATAGAAAGCAAGCGAATTGAGGCAGTCGCGGATAAAACCGGCCGGTACGGCGGAACTGACGACGTTGAGCATCATCAAAACCATGCAGCAGACCAAGGCGCCAATCGCGGCGACCACCTGATTTTCAGTCAGAGAAGAGATGAACATGCCGACTGAAATCAGCGCAGCGCCCATTAACAGGGTGCCGAGCAGGCTGCCCAAAATAACCGCCCAGTCCATAGTGGCGAAAACCGACAAAACAATGGCATATACCAGGATAACTGCAATGCCGATTGCCAGGACGCAGAAAGCTGCCAGGAATTTGCCGATGACAATTGAACTCAGGTTGACCGGCGCAGTCAAAAGGGCCTGGTCGGTCTTCTGCTTTTTTTCCTCACTGAACAGCCGCATAGTGAGGATAGGCACAATAAACATCAACACCGTAAAGGTCCAGCTATATACAACCGAAAGTTCGCTGCTGTAAGACAACATTAGAATTGCGAACGGGATGGCGGTTACAATATAAAAGACCAACAGGAACACATAGCCGATCGCCGAAGAAAAATAGGCGTTTAACTCACGTCTGAAAACTGCTAACATTTATTTTGCACCTCCGCTTTTGGACTCAGTCAGCTGGAGGAAGATATCCTCGAGCGTCAGTTCGCTGGAACGCAGGCCCAGGATTGGGAAATTCCGCTCCGAAAGACGCTTGAACATTTCACGGCGGCAGTCGGTATCCGGCTTGCTTTCAATGACATAGTCATAACAGCCGGGCTCTTTTTCACCCAGCGTGGTAACCTCTTTCATCACAGGGATGGTGGAGAGCAGGCGGTAAACGTCAGACTCCGGCCCCTCGATCCGTACCGTAAAGCGGTGGTCGGTCGACAGGTTTTTAGAGAGATTTTCAGCGGTGTCGTCCGCAACAAGCTTACCGTTGTTGATGACGATAACCCGGCTGCAAATCGCCTGAACCTCCGGCAGGATATGAGAGGACAGGATGATGGTGTGCTTTTTGCCCAGGCTCTTGATTAGGTTACGGATGTCGATAATCTGCTTTGGATCAAGGCCGACGGTGGGCTCGTCCAGGATCAGCACCTTCGGATTACCGATCAGCGCCTGCGCCAGCCCCACACGCTGTTTATACCCCTTGGAGAGGTTTTTGATCAGCCGGTGGGCGACATGCTCAATTTTGACCAGCCCGCAAACCTCTTTAATATGGTCTTCGCGGGGCAGTTTCACCTTTTTGAGATCAAAAATGAAATTCAGGTAATCCTTTACTGTCATATCCATATAAAGCGGGGGGTTTTCCGGCAGATAGCCGATCAGCTTTTTCGCTTCAATAGGGTTGTCCAGTACGTCGAATCCGCCGACCTTAGCCGTTCCTTCGGTGGAGGACAGATACCCGGTGAGGATATTCATCGTGGTGGATTTCCCTGCGCCGTTGGGCCCCAGAAAACCCAGGATTTCGCCTTCATTGACTGTAAAGCTGATGCCGTCGAGCGCCGCTTTACTGCCGTAATGCTTGGCGAGATTTGATACTTCGATCATACATTGCTCCTCCTGATAACGTTTTTCAGCAGCCACCACAAGGATGCGCTTTAACTACTTTATCATAGCAAACTTCACATAATTAATTGTGAACAGGAATTAAATTGTTGATCAGATTTTTAAGTTTATGGTGGATAATTTCAACCTCATTTGACGTTTTTGCACAAATTTAGAGGCTGTTTTTTGTTTTTTGCATCCGTTCCTGCTTGTTCCCGGGACAAACCTATTGTATAATGGCAACAGATAAGACAGATGATAATACCGACAGCAAAGGGGATGGATCCATGTTCGCCAAAGCTGAAAGCATGGGCTTTTGGGGGCTCAGCGCTTTTCCGGTCAGCGTTGAAACCGATATCACGCCGGGACTGCCCGGCTTCGATGTGGTCGGGCTGCCGGACGCCGCCGTAAAAGAAAGCCGGGACCGGGTGCGGGCCGCGCTGAAAAACTGCGGCTATACTTTCCCGATTCACCGGATTACAGTCAACCTGGCCCCGGCGGACCGGAAAAAGAGCGGCCCCCTCTACGATCTTCCCATCCTGCTGGGCATCCTTTCTGCAAGCGGCCAGCTAAACGCTCCCCTTGCCGGCGCTTCTTTCCTGGGTGAGCTTTCGCTCGGCGGCGACGTACGCCCGGTTGACGGAGTGCTCCCCATGGTTCTTGCGGCAAAGGAAGCCGGGGTCAAAGCCGTCTTCCTCCCCAAGGAAAACGAAGCGGAAGGCGCCGTGGTGGAAGGCATTGAAGTCTACGGCATTACCCACATCAACGAACTGGTGGATTTTCTGGACGGACGGCAAACCTTAACTCCTGCCCGTGCCAAAGCAGCGGCCCGTGCGGAAGAGGTGTTCTCACCCGATTTTTCAGATGTAAAAGGGCAGCAGAGCGGCCGGCGGGCTATGGAAATTGCGGCGGCGGGCGGGCACAACCTGCTTCTCATCGGCCCGCCGGGGTCGGGGAAGAGCATGCTGGCAAAGCGCCTGCCCTCCATCCTGCCGGACATGACCTTTGAGGAGTCGATTGAAACCTCCAAAATTTATTCGGTCGCCGGGCTCCTCAAACAGGACAGCCCCTTGATTTCCGTCCGCCCTTTTCGTTCGCCCCACCACACCATCTCGGCAATTGGGCTGGCGGGCGGCGGCACGACTCCGCATCCAGGTGAAGTTTCGCTTGCCCACAACGGCGTTTTGTTTCTTGACGAGCTCCCCGAATTCTCCCGCCAGTCCCTTGAGGTGCTCCGCCAGCCAATCGAAGACCAGGAGATCACCATCTCCCGGATCGGCGGGAGCTTTACCTACCCCTGCTCGGTGATGATCGTCGCCGCAATGAACCCCTGCCCCTGCGGCTACTACGGGCATCCCACCCGGCCCTGCATCTGCAAAGAGGCGCAGGTTTCGCGCTATCTCTCCAAAATTTCGGGACCGCTTCTCGACCGGCTCGACCTCCACGTGGATGCAATGCCCGTGGAATACGAGCACCTCTCCTCCGGGAAACCCGCCGAAGCTTCGGCTGAAATTAAGAAGCGAGTGCAGAAGGCAAGGAAACTCCAGCAGGAACGCTTAAAAAACCTCGGCGTTTATTCCAATGCCCGGATCCCCTCCGGAAAGCTCCAGGAATGCTGCCCCATGACCGGCGGCGCCTCCGCTTTCCTCAAAACGGCCTTTGAACACCTTGGGCTTTCCGCGCGCGCCTACGACCGGGTGGTCAAAGTGGCGCGGACAATTGCCGATCTTGACGGAAGCGAAAAAATAGACACTGCCCATATTGCCGAGGCGGTGCAGTACCGGAGTCTTGACCGGAAATATTGGCAAAAATAAATTTTGATTGCATCAACAGCGCTGTATTTTGAACAATTAATATGATGCGTTTTAAAAGCAGCGCCCGCCGAAAAAATTTTTTCGGCGGGCGCTGCTTTTATTTGCAAATTACTCAACAGGCAATAACTGGGAAAAGGCGGAGCATCACTGGGCAACAATCGAGGTGTATCCTGTTTTCTCTATGATTTCCTGCCCCTGCGGTGATAAAATCCAATCAATCAGCTTTTTTTCATTCCCCACGGGTTCGCCGTTGGTCACCGCATAGAAATCTCCAATAAACGGATATATTCCACTTCTAATATTATCACTTGTCGGAGCAATTCCGTCAATGTTCAAGAGCTTCACATCGGGGTTGCTATACATGGTTGTTGCGTAATACCTGTACGAATACCCTATAGCCGGTTGAACCCCATTCCAATTTACAGAGACCTGTTTCATTAAGCTGTTGGTTCCAAGCAGACTTGCGTCAGGCAAAGGCTGCGGCACCTGGATAGGGATTTCGCCCATAATCCCCTGCAAGCCCGTTTGGCTTCCAGAGCCCTCCGGGCGCTGAAATGCAAGGATATTTCCTCCGTCAGCCCAGCCCAGCGTTTTCCACCTGGCTGTTTTCCCTGAATATATGTTGCGTATTTGCTGGTACGACAGATTGCTGACAGGATTTTCTTTTCCAACCAAAAACACAAACGCTTCGCGCCCTATTGGGGTAAAATTCAAATCTGCCCCGGCTCCTACAGCCGCCTCAAGCTGTTTTTGGGAAGCTGTAGCAACAAAAGCAATGTCACATTCATCCTTGATAACCGACTGATAAGCGCCGCTTGTATTGGTGCATAAAACCTTTTGAGGGGAATAAATATTTTGGTCATATGTTGCCTCCGCAAAAGCCGCGTAAACAGGATAAAGCGCAGTAGCGCCGTCAAGGACCGGTAAATCTCCTGCGAGCTTTAATGTAGAATTTTCCTCCAGCTTAACGGTTTTTGAACCTTCGGAGAAAGGTTCATATAACTTTAAATCCGGAGCTGCTTGGGTTGCGTTCGGAACAGTTGGATTAATCCACCAATTCCCATATAATGCGTTTGGAAATAACACTGCGGAAATTACCATAAGAACCGTCACAGTAACCGTCATGTACCGCCCCGCCGCAGTACGCCTGGCAAACAGCAGCCAAACCGCTCCCACAACAAAAATGCAAATTAGAACAACAGGAAGCATGCCGACTATGTTATCAATTTCCTGAAAAGCCGCCACATATTCAAACTTATGAAGGATAAAAACAGCTATTCCAAAGATAAAAATAAACAGGACGGTTTTCCCTGCAAATTTTATGGATTGATTCATAACTTTCACCTACATAAGTGGTATCACCCCGGTACTTGCACCGACAAAGAATACCATTATGGCGCCGATTAGCAAAACCGGTATAGATACTGCAACAATTGCTATTATTTTCCCCGCTAAACCAATTTGAGGCTTCTTCATACAAAGTGATAGGATACCTAAAACAAGCCCGACGACGGGGCACGACATTGTTAAAAGCATGATAAAACCGCTTCCAGTAAATAAACCTAAAAATAAAAAGGGGAAAATCTCAAGCGAGAGCGCTGCAATTGGCAGCGCCACCCTTTTTCTGCCGGATGACCTTTCCTTTTGAAACTTTGGGGACTGATTCTCCATCACTACGCCTCCCGTTATAAGAAACTTTACGGCAATGATAAATTCAACACTGACGGGGTATAATTTAGGCGCCGCAAACCGTTTTATAAAAGACATTCAGGCAACGTCAAACTATCCGACACGGTCCCAAAGCACTTTTTACCGAATAATGCTGAACACCACTATACAGATTCCCATCAGGACAGGCTGGTGGAGCAGGTAAATCCAAAGGGTATGCCGCCCCACAAAAGCAAGGGGAGGCAGGTGCTTTTTATAAAAGAAGGGGGGCATTTTCCCCGCTTTGACCGGAACACCGAAAAAAGTCCCCGCCAAAAAGACGAAGAGCCAGGGAAACAGTGGGAAATAGTCGGCGGAGGCAAACCCTTTTCCAATAATTCCGAAAGGGAAGAACAAGCCGCTTTCCAGAAGCGCTTCAGGATGGGGCAGTTCAAACAAGCCCGCAATGCCGAAGTAGCCGTTTTTCATCCCACAGGTCACGGCAAACAGCAGGATGCACGCGCCGATTCCCGCCCAGAGCGGAACCTTGTCCAGAAAGCGCTCTGTAAACGCGAAAAGCAGCATACAGACGCCGAGCAGGTGGAGGATTCCAAACAAAATCGTCTCACTCGGCATTACAATAGCCGTGACGTAAGTCATAATCATACCGAAGGCAAAACACTGGACCCCGCGTTTGAGGTTGCTTCTTGAAAAGCGGCAGGCTGTTCCGGAAATAAAGATGAACAGCCCGGCAAACAAATCGCGGATAATATTCATGGCCGGGGAATAAAAGGCGGGGATGTCCACTCCATATAACACGACGATATCAAAAAAGAAATGGTATACTACCATCAATAGAATTGCGAGCCCCCTGATTTCGTCAATCAACCAGACACGCTGTTTCGGCTGTTCCATTTTGAACCTGCTTTCTTATTTTTTGTGGTAACAGGAACTCTGGTGAGCGGCCGCGATACATTTATGGTCGCTTTGTTTGTTCCAGTCCGCTAGACACGATTAAATTTTATTAATGCCAAAAGCTCTGCTTTTGTCTGCGCCGTGAGGTTATTTTGCCGAAGGCGCAATGTTCTCTCAGGCGCCAAAAGCTCTGCTTTTGTCTGCGCCGTGAGGTTATTATAACACAAAATACAAACTCTTGTATTCAAAAATTCCCGCAGTGACTTTTTATCTTTCATTTTTTCTTTTGCAGTCTCCATCAGCCTGGTGTTTGCTCCTTTCCGGACAACCCGGAACGCTAATCTGGCACGATAATTGCCGGAAGCAGGAAAAAGCGCGGAAGCCTTTGGCTTCCGCGCTCCTTTTATGCCAGCAGGTTGCGGGACGGGTCCCACAGCCGCACGATAGTGGTAATTCCTTCTTTTCCGGTAATAATCCGGGTCTCTCCAACATATAGGGATTCGGCCGGGCCGTTTCCCCTGTCGAAGCTGATTCCGTCGCCCGGTTCAAAATCATGCCAGCCGGGCAGGGTAACTTCAACCGCCCGGGAATCAACCATGCTTTTGTAAAACAAGTAATCTGCGTATTTTTCGTGTTCTGTAACCCATGAACGGGTTGGGTGAACATAGAGCTCTTTTTGAAAACCCACAGCCTCTGCGGAAGGATTGGAATAGCTTTCCTCATATAGGCTGCCAAAATCATCCGTGCCGGTATAAAAATAGATTTTTGATAGGGTTCTTGTGTGAAAATGCTCTGAAAAATCCAGGTAACGGGTTCCCCCTGTTCCGGACGAGGAGAACAGAAAGCTCCTTCCGGTATAGGGGGTCAGTTCAATATAATTGTCCCGCCGGATATACGGCGGTTTTCCGTAGGCCTGAACAAAAAACTGTGTCAGGTAATCCCAGTAGCTCTCTTTTTCCGAAACCAGCATGATGTTAATTGTCTTATTTTCGTCCAGCCGCACCCCGGCAATGCCGAAGGGTTTTGCATAATCATTGACGATCGACTGGCCGGACACCTGAAAGTAAGCGTACGGATTGATCTGGTTTTCCTCCATCAAGTAACCCGGTTTGCTCCTGCAGACAAGCTTTGCTGCGCCGGCAAGCCGTTTCTCCAGCGTCTGGGTCAGAACAAGCCCTTCAAAAAAAGGTGTTTCATCCACAAGAAGCGTCACACTTTTAAGCCGTTTTTCCTTTGGTAACACCTGCACGGTCATTTCACTGTAAGGACAGGTCAAAGCGGCGTGGAAGGAAAGTGAGAGCGGGCAGCCCAAATCCACACTGGTTCCGTCAAATCCAACGCCGGTAAACTGTAATTTCACGTCTTTCTCCTTTCACCCTCACAGGGCGGGCGCTTCTACAAATTCAAAATGGAAGCGCACCGCCCGGGTTTCCGCACCGCGGATCACCGTAAGGCTTTCAAAATAGGCGGGGAATATTTCTCCCCCGACTACCAAAACCCGCTTGCCGCCCGTTTTAAACTCCCGCACCAGCGTTTCAAGCTCGGTTTCCGCCGTTGTACCAAAAAATTCCCCCTCGCCGGAAACACGTACGGCTTCCAGCCCGTAATCATCGGCCAGACTGCCGCAAAAGGGGGAAAAACGGGTAATTACCCGCCGGGAATGAGAAATTTTCAGACTTTCCGGGTTGTATGGAAAGGTGTACATTCCAAATGTCATACGGTTCATTTATTCGTTCCCCTCCCCTGCATGGTAAAAGAGGTTTGTTTCAAGCGCGGCGGTTGCGGTAAGCTCATAAGCGCTTTTATCCGCACAGAGTTTCACGCTCCCCGCCGTCATACTGACAATTCCGAACGCAGGATCAAAAAGCAGCGCCTGGCAGAGCTTTGAAAACAGCCTGGAGCAGCACTGCGTACCCGCCGAAAGCGGGCAGACAATTGTGAACCTTACCGCCGCCTTTGCCTGTTTCCCTCTGCCGCCTGCAAAGTAGTCTCCCAGAGCTTTTCCCTTAATGGTCACGGCTCCCTGCTCCAAAATAACCTGAGGGGCCAACGGGGATGTCTTAGACGCCACAGGAGCGTAGGCCATCCTAACCTCCACACCGGAAAACGCCTCTTCGGCGGCAAGCTTTTCTTCCATTTTTACAATCAAATCCATCAACTCATCCACTATACCGCCTCCTTATACAGCATAAGCAGCGCCCACACATAATCAATGGCGCCCCCTGCCTTAACGGCCCCACTCTGTTCCACCCGGTACTCGTTCCCGCCGCTGTAAACCGTGGTTCCCATAGCGGGGGGACGGCTGCCGGAAACTGAGATGTAGATAAACCGGTTTTCCTCTGAAAACCCCGCAACGTCGGCTCTGAGAACGGCGGGCGAACCGGTGCAGGGGGTAATCAGCGCCGTGGTCACCGCCATCCGGTTATCCTCCCGATAGCGGACGGGACGCCCATACCGGCGCAGCATGGTTTGTAGCGCTTTATTTAATGACATTACACGCCTCCTTACACTCAAACGGCCTGAAAGCCGAACCGCCGGTCCGTCAGAAGCGGGGCGGCCAGCGCCAGGAATTCATCCCGAATTGCCGCCGCGATTTCAACGGCGGCAGCCGGGTCCGCGCCTATGGTTGTTTCCCCTGAACGGATGCTCTGGATCCCGCCTGTATTGGCGGCAATTACGCTGTAGCGGTAAAACGCGGCGGCAGCGGCGGCATAACTCAACACGTGGGCGTGTTCTTTTGGATCAATCCCCGGCTTCAGGGAGGATTCCACCTCCGCTATTGAAAGCCGGATCAGGTCAAGCTGTTCCAGCGCCTCCTCCGCCGTCATTCCCGTAAAGGCCGCAAAGAGCTGGCAAACTTTAGACAGTTCCATGGTCTGCCTCCTTTTAAAAGAGTGCCGCTGTAAATTTTTACAGCGGCCCGTTGTTGTTTTTGTCCGGCAGCCGTCAGACTGCCATTTTCTTGACGGCGTCCGCAAAAATTTTGGAGAAGCCGGCAATTGAGGTAATCGCCGCGCGTTCCAGCTGGCGGTCAATGAGTTTGTCGTACTCGACCATGACGTCGCCCGCGCAGACCATTTCAAGCGCGCAGTTTTTGTCAAGAGCAAGCAGGGTGTTTTTAGGAAGCGCCGCCGATTTTACAAGGTTCGCCCCAAGCGGGGTGACCAGTTTTCCGGTGGCGTGGAAGTTGAGTCCCGCAACAGCGTCCTTAACTTCGGTAAGGTTGAGGATTTTACCCATTGCGCTCGAATCGGCTACAATGGCGTTCATCTTAAAGTCGCCCAGCTCGCTCCAGAGCTTGACAAGATCGGCGTAGCCAAAGCTGCCGGAGGTTGTCAGCGCCACAGCGGCGGCTGCGTTCTCGTTGCCGTCGCCGTTGAGCAGGACGCCGACTGCATCGTCAAACTGGGTTTTGGCGATATAAGCGCCAATCTGCTTGAGAGCGATGGTGAACAGGTCGAGTTTTTGGAAGCGGATCGCCTCATAAGAAGCCTCCAGCATCCGGCCGCGTTTGACAAGCTTTACCAGTTTTTCCTGTTTTTTTATGGTTGTGGTGGGGATGGCCGCGCCCTCCGCCACTCGTTTGAGAGACTGGGTTTCATCGTCAGCCGGAATGGTAATACTGCGGTAATCCAGGCCGTTGATCATGGTCTTGGTCGCGATGATCTCATTCAGGCTGTTCGCTTCGTTAATCCCCTGCGCAACGGCGCGGGAAATATACTCCGGGAAAAGGGCAGAAGAATCGGCGGTGTTAAAGAATTTCTCCACTGCGTCGGAACCCGCTCCCGATACTTTGATCCCGTAGCGTTTGAGCTGGCGCTGGTAGGCGTCAAGCCCTTCAAGTTCGCTGCCGGCATAATTCTGAGAAGGGTCCATGCTCTCCAGAACCTGGGTAAAACTTTTTCCGGCGACATGATACATTCCCTTTTCTAACTTTATGGTTTCGTATCCCATTTTTTACCTCCTGTTTTTATACTTCTTTTTATACTTCTTAAAGAATGACAGTTACTTTAGAATTTTCGGTGTCAATGTCGACCACTAAAACGGCAAGGCCCGACGAACCGGAAGCCGGCTTTTTCACGCCGTTGCTGCCGTCCGGTATAATTTCCTGCCGGCCAAGCGCAATTGTAGAGTCGGAGCAGGGAAGCTCCATTGCCCCTTTAATCTGCACCCCAACATAGCCTCCGTTTTTAGAGACTACGAGACCGCAAATGGTATTGGTAGTCGTCGCCTTCTCCACCGTTTTGTTGGCGGAGACGTAAACAAGGTCTCCGATCACAGCGTCTGCGGTGTTAAAAGTCACCACAACGTCGCTGATTCCATTAAATCTTACGCTCATATTTTTCCTCCTATATCATAAACTCCGTGTTATCTGTTTCTTCACCGGTTCTGCTTTTGGCAAGCTGGGGTTCCGGCGCCGAAGACTCATTCCAGCGTTTCCGGTAGGCGTCCCGCAGCTCCCGCAGGCTTTCCGGATCAAGGCCCTCCATCATTTTCCGGACAATCCGGTGTTCGGCTGCGCGGTCGGTCAAGGCGCTCAGCCGGATGACTTCTTCCCGCAGTTCGGAGAGATACCGTTTTCCCAGTTCCGCCTCAGCACGGCTTTGCTCCATCCAGCCGGCAAGGCTTCTTTGTTCGGCGGCAGTGAGCAAAAGCTCCCGTCTCGCCTCCTGAATCGACTTTAAAAGCACCTCTGTGCCGCGCGGCTTTTCGTCAGCAAATCCTTTCACAACGCCTGCCGCGCGTTGAGCCGGAACCGCTACAAACGACCACTCGTAAGCGTCGGTCGGCTGGTCCAAGACGGCGTGGCAGACTTTACCGCCGACAAGCTCACCCTTGCGGTGTTCGCAGCCTTCCTTCCGCAGATCGGCCCCGCAGACGGAACAGGTGACCTTTGCCACGCTGCAGCCGACGCTGACCTCTTTTTTGATCCCTGCGTCAATTTCCAGGATCAGCCCTTCCGTTTTAGGGCTGCGCACCATGTAGGCCGCCGCTTTTATGTAGGTATACGGTTCTCCTGCCGCCGTTTTCCGGGAAGAATCGGTTAAGACAACAGTGTCGAAAATGCGGGCCGTCTGGTTCTCCCCTTTCGGGTTATGGTCAAAAATCCCGGTTTTTCCAACGAACAGAGCCGCCAAGCGTTTCAGCGCGCCGATGGTAAAACGCTCCCCATCCCGGTCAATTTCATTGTCGCAGAGGATAACCGAAAAGGTATAAACCTCCCCCGGCGTCAGTTCCCGGCGGCAGTACCTGTTGATCTTGCCGAGTTCCTCCGGGGAGATTTCCCCGGCCTTTCCCGACTTAACTACAAACCCTTCTTTCATTTCTATTCACTCCCTTCGTCCCTTTATTCCGTGCGGAGAACGTTCTCCGCCTGGGCGTTGTAAAGCCGCGCTTTGGCGAGCTCCACCTCGTCCTGCATATTGATGTTGTCCCATTCCACCTGGGGCTCTCCCTCAAGGCCGCGAAGGCGGAGGTAGATCCGGCAGATTTTCCGGATAACCGGCGTTAAAATCCGCCGGTAATATTCCAGCTCGCTGGTCAGGATATCGGCCTGCTGGGTGCTCATCCGCTCCGAAGTGGACCAGGAAAAGCCCAGCAAAAAGGGAGGCAGGGAGAGTTTTGCAACAATCTGCTCCAAAAGCTGGCGGACCGGGACTTCGCTGTCAATAATCTGGTTGTCCGCGCCGATGACACGGATGTCCACATCCCCAACCGCAATAAAGTCCTTGATCTGCCCCTGTTCCGCCGCGGACATGGCGTCCGCCCACTCGCGGGCAATTGTCATTGCGCGCTCTTTTGCAGAAGCGCGCTCCATTCCATCGCCGGACGGCTTATAGGTCACCGCATAGCGCAGGTTTCCCATCCGCTCGAAGTTCTGCCCCACCGAACGGAAAATTTTCAGAAGCACCGAACTGACAAAAGGCAGCCCCCGCAGCAGGGAAACCCCGATGGCTTGTCCTGCGGGCGGGTTGAGCGCCGAAAATAGAATGAGTTCCGGGCGGCGCAGCGGTTTTGCCTGCCCCGCCCCCCGCAGCGTAATCTCGGCCTGGAGCGGGTTTTTCCCGGCTTTGACTTCCACCTGTTCGAGTGAGGCGTTGTAGAGGGCGGCGATGTCACTGCCGTCTTTCGTGGGTACAATTTCGCCCAGCGCGTTGCCGTAAGTCAGCAGCTGGTCGAGATATGCGGAGACAAAGCTCATAATCCCCAGCCCGCTTGCCCCGACATGGACATTTTCGCAGAAATATTTCAGCGCGGCGTCCGCTTCCCGGTTCCCCGCCGTCACAACAAACTCACCGGTGAGCCGGATAATCTTCTGAATTGCGGCGTCAATGACCGGGACCGATTCCCGCATTGCCTCATACAGGCGCATTTCCCCAATAGACAGCGGGGAATGCACCTGAAATACGGCAAGGGGGTCGGACTGGCTCCGGACGGTTTGGAGCGGTTTTGCTTCCTGCGGACGGGACTTTTTAAAAAAGTTCAACCAATTTCCTCCTTTCTTCCATTGGTCAGCGGCTTAATGAGAGGGCAAAAAAACCGTCTTCCGGCGCTGAGAGCACCGTGTTTACAAAGTAGCGGATTTCATCCATGGCGTGGTCATTCTGCTTGACCGGGCGGTCTTCCCCGCTGTTTTGATCCCAGACATAGAGGGAAAACTCCCGGATACTGTCCCGGCAGCCCTCTGAAAAGAGGAGCTTCCCGCTTTGGAGCGCGTCGCTCACCCGACGGATTCCGCCCAGCACATCGTTCTGTGCGGGGATCACCCGGTACTTCCCGTGGCGGCGGATGCACTCCATGAAGCTCGCAGCCGAGGGGTCAACCAGGATAAAGTCCGGCCTTGCCCCATTTAACAGCTCCTCAAGCGCGGCGTAATGCTCCTCATCTGTCCGGAGCTTCTGTTCTTTCCGTGAGTCGTAATAGTACTCCCGTATCCGGTACCAGACAGGGCCGTTTTTCCCCCAAAGCCCGAAAGAGGCCGGGTTGACTGTGCCGTAGTCGCAGGAGACCACATACCGCTCAAATTCCGCCGGCAGGGTGCTTACCACATGCTTCTTTTCCGAAAACATGGGGTAGACTGCCCCCGCCGCCGAAGTCCATCTCCCCTCCACGAAGCGCTCGTAAAAAGGGCCGCTGTAAAGGGAACGGTACCGTTTCTTGATCTGCTCCGGCAGGGCGGGGTTGTCGTCCATTGTAAAGTGGAGATACAGCGCGTTTTTTTGTTCCGTTTTTTTAATCCATTCCTCATAAAACCAGTGAAAAGGATGTTCAGGGTTGCAGTTGAACCAAAGTTTGGAGCCCGGAACCGAACACCTGGCAAGGGCCTGCTCCACAAACGAACGGGGCATCAGCGCCACCTCGTCGAGCAGCACCCCCGCAAGGGTGATCCCCTGGATCAGCGCGGCGGAGGACTCGTCCCGCCCGCCGAAGAGATAAAACAGGTTGCTTTTGTCCCCGTAGGTCAGCGTCACGGTATTGCGGGACACCTTTTCCTCGCAGGAAAACCCCATTTCCTCCAGCCCCGCCAGGAGGGGAAGAATAACGTTGCGGCGCAGGGAGGCGATGGTTTTTCCACAGAAAGCGAAGGTCTGCCCGGAATACTTTGAAAATGCCCACAGGACAAAGGAGACCGACATGCAGAGCGTTTTGCCGCTGCGCACGGCGCCGTCGCAGATAATTGCGTCCCGACCCCTGTAGGGGCTGTTCTCACACCACCAGGTTAAAACCTGGAGCTGCTTTTTGCTGAAGGGGAAAAACTTCATCCGTCTTTCCCGTCTTCCGCCCGGAAAGCCGCGGCGCCCTGCTCCAGCGCTTCGTAAAAGGAGGAGCGCTCCCCGGCAGCCCTGCCGGCTTCAAGTTCCCGGAGGAGGGCAAAGGCTTTCTGGCGGTCGAAAAATTTCATTTCAATCCCTTTCTCCCCCACCTTGAGCTCGGAAAGGCAGTACAAGTCCAGCCGCTCCAGCTCGTCGGAGGAAAGCTCCCTGCCCAGCACGGCGAGGCGCACCGCGTCGTTGACCGGGCCAAAGGCCAGCCGCCGCAGCCCCGCGGCAATTTCATCCTCCCGGTAGCTTTTTCCGGCCCGCCTGAGCTGGCCGAGCCGCCGCTGGATCCGCTTGTCCGCCAAAAGGGCCAGCGCCTTTTTCCCGGCAGTCCGGGCGGGATAGCCCGCCGCGAGGGCGGCTTCCTTCCCGTTCCCCGTTTCCCGGTAAAAAAGGCAGAACTGTTCTTCTCTTTCTTCCAGTTTCAGTTGGTTCATCTGCTTTCACCTATCCTTTTCAAACAAGGGCCGTTTTGGCGGATGAGTTGCATTTTTTCGTGCAACCGTCCAAAAGGATTGATGTAATTTTATTTCCCGTACGCCCAAGCGCAGTAAAAACACCAGCTTCCCGGTACAGGCGGACATTCTTCGCCGTTTTCTACAGGGCGTTTAAATTTCCTTGACATTACTTTGTAATCGTATTACAATAAATAACATGGCGAACGCACTATTTTTCCGGTCTTTTGACCTTTTTTTGATAGTTTAGCGATTTGTAATTTGGTAATGATTCACAATTTTTTGGCAAAAAACAACATAAAGGAGGTACTTATTTGTAGATGGACACAACTGCAATCTTAATTGGTGTGATTGCTTTTTTGGTGGGCGGAGCTATCTTTGGTGTCATCACCTTTTTTGTAGGTGTTAAATATAGAAAAAAGGTTGCTGAAGCTGAAATCGGCAGTGCTGAAGAAGAAGCCAAACGCATTATTGCGGAGGGCGAAAAAGAAGCCGCGCGTAAAAAGAAAGAAGCCCTGGTAGAGGCGAAGGACGAAATCCACCGCATGCGGGTGGAATCCGACCGGGACCTGAAAGAACTCCGCGGGGAGCTCAACCGCCAGGAGCGCCGTCTCCAGCAAAAAGAGGAATCCCTTGACCGAAAGATCGATAATATCGAGAAAAAAGACGAACAGGCCCAGCACCGCTTGAAACAGGCCGAAGAAAAACTCAAAGAAGCGGAAATTATCAAAAAAAGCCAACTTGACCAACTGGAGCGTATCTCTGAACTGACCGCCGAGCAGGCGAAACAGCAATTGTTAGACGCATTGGAAACCGAGCTGATCCACGAAAAAGCGCTGAAAATCCAAAACTACGAACAGCAGCTCAAAGACGAAGCGGACCGGAAGGCCCGTGAGTTGATTTCTCTTGCAATTTCCAGATGCGCCGCCGAAACCGTGTCGGAGGCGACCGTATCGGTCGTGCCGCTGCCCAACGACGAAATGAAGGGCCGCATCATCGGCAGGGAAGGCCGGAACATCCGAACCATAGAAACCCTCACCGGCGTAGACCTTATTATCGACGACACGCCGGAGGCCATCACCCTTTCGAGCCACGACCCGATCCGCCGCGAAATCGCGCGCCAGTCGCTTGAACGGCTCATCGCAGACGGGCGGATCCATCCGGCCCGGATTGAGGAGATGGTTGAAAAATCCCGCCGCGAGGTGGAGCAGAAAATCAAGTCCGAGGGCGAACGCGCCGTGCTGGAAACAAACGTACACGGCATCCATCCGGAGCTGGTCAAACTGCTGGGCCGCCTGCGGTTCCGCACAAGCTACGGGCAGAACGTCCTCAACCACTCAATTGAAGTCGCCTACTTTGCCGGCATGATGGCCTCCGAACTCGGGGTCGACCCGGTACAGGCCCGCCGCGCAGGCCTGCTGCACGACATCGGCAAGGCGCTCAACCACGAAATTGAGGGCTCCCACGTTGAAATCGGCGTAGACGTCTGCCGCAAGTACAAAGAGTCGAACGAGATTATCCACGCCATCCAGGCGCACCATAACGACGTTGAACCCAAAACCGTCGTCGCCTGCCTGGTTCAGGCCGCGGACGCTATCTCCGCCGCCCGCCCGGCAGCCCGCCGCGAAAACCTGGAAAACTACATTAAACGGCTTGAAAAGCTGGAAGAAATTGCAAACTCCTTTGAAGGGGTTGAAAAGTCTTTCGCAATCCAGGCCGGCCGCGAAATCCGGATTATGGTTAAGCCGGAGGTGATTAAGGACGAAAAAATGGTCCTTGTCGCCCGGGATATTGTCAACCGGATTGAGAATGAGCTGGAATACCCGGGACAGATCAAGGTCAACCTTGTACGGGAAAGCCGCGCGATTGAGTACGCGAAGTAATTTGCACCAAGGAAAACAAAAAGCCGCTGGAATGTGTTCCAGCGGCTTTTTTAGACCACGTTATTATACTATTCGTACTTTTATAATGGTATTATCCTTTTCGTTGTCTTCGTCCGCGCCCTTTTTCTGCGCCGCCAGTTCCTCAAGCTCCCGGTCGAGCCGCAGGTCTTCCTCCAGCTCGCGGTTCCAGTTCTCAATGAACTTTTTCCGCCCCCGCTCCACAATAGTAGGGTTGACCGGTACGTGCTGGTAGATCACGCAGGTTCCAAGCCTGTCCAGCTCAATGTCCTCCAAAACACAGTGGTTTTCTTTCCAGTAAGCGCAGTAGTAGTTTTCACAGATGATTGCCCCCATTTCGTCCACCTCCTTTTAACAGGGTGATTATAATCACTTTACATCCAATAAAAATTTGTTGTATCCTATAGAAGACTTAGATAATGTTTATCTAGATGTAACATAAGCAGCCGATTATATGCTAGAATCTAAACGCATTCTTATTGTAGTGCATATCTTCTTACTGGCCAGAATTACAATAGAATTACAAAAAGACAACATTGGGTGGTGGCAATGAGAAAATACGTCATTCCTAGAATTCCGCCGACGACTTCAAAAACTATACGCTTTCCAAATAATATCATTGATGAAGTTGAAGAAGCGATACGCGGGAAAGAATGTACTTTTACTGCTTTCGTGGTGGAAGCAGTACGTGTTGCACTGGAAAGTTTGAAAGAAGATGAATAACCCCGTCTGCCGGGCAGACGGGGTTGTTTCACAGTCTCCCTTTGAAAAGGGGCGGAAGACGGCGTGCGGCGGGAAGCAGGTTTATATACAATACCGCTTGCCACGATGCGGAAAAGGGAGTATAATGAATACAGTTAACTTACAGGGAAAGAAGGCGCTGTTTTGGACACGGAGATGAAAGAAATGTTCGGGCTGATGTTTGACAAGTTCGACGAACTGCAGCGCGAAATCGCGGGCGTAAAAAGCGAGGTCGCCGGCGTAAAAAGCGAAGTCGCGGACGTAAAAAATGAAGTTGTAAAAATCCAGCTTAAAATAGAGCACCACATTGAGCCAAAGCTGGACGCCCTGTACGAAGGGTACCAGATGAACCTGGAAAGCCAGGCTGAAATCCGCCGGCGCCAGAAAGAGGTTGAAAAAAACATCGCTTTCTGGAAGGAATAGCTGCAAGCCGCCAATAAATTAAAACTCCCCCGCCTGACCAGCAGGCGGGGGAGTTTCTGCGCTTTCACCCGTTCTGCCGCCGTTATGCCGCAAACGCTGTGTTTTTCAGCCGCCGGCCGCTTTCCCCGGCAGTTGCCAAACGCGGCTGAAACCTGTACAATAAGTAAAAACGGAAACCGACCCAAAGGAGCGCTGCTATATGAAAAAAGAAATCCTCATCGCCGTGGTGGACGGGCAGGGCGGCGGCATTGGCAAGGCCATTGTCGCAAAGCTTAAAAGCGAAGTGCCGGGCGTACACATCCGGGCGCTTGGCACCAACTCGGCCGCAACCGGCAATATGCTCAAGGCGGGCGCGCAGGACGGCGCAACCGGTGAAAACGCCATTATACACAACGCCAAAAAGGCCGATATTATTATGGGCGTCCTTGCCATCCTGATGCCCGACTCCCTGCTGGGGGAGCTGACCCCCAAAATGGCGGAGGCGATTGGCAGCAGCGAGGCGCGGAAAATTTTAATCCCGGTCGACCGCTGCAACATCCGCATCCCGTTTGCGGAAAACTACACCATCCAGCAGTTCGTGGACAGCAGCGTAGAGCTTGCCAAACGGTATACGGCAGAGCTTCAGGCGGAATAATATAAGGGGAGGGGACAGAATGGAACAGGAAAAACCAATGCCGTTTTTTACAAAATTCGGCCATTTGTTTTATAAAAACCCTATTGCTATGACGTTTGGGATCAGCGCCGCGGCCGCTGTCGCCGCCCTGCTTATTACCCTTGCGCAATATATGCTGGGCGGGCAGTCAGCCGGAGACACAATGAATATAATAGTCGTTTTACTCATCTACTCGGTCCTCGCCCTGCCCGCGGTTTTAACGGTAGAAAACATCGTTTTCCTTATCCTGAAGCCGGGTCTTGCAGAGCGCGACGGCGCCGCGAAAGCCGTTGAGCTTATGACCGTCTTTTTCGGCGCCTTCCTGTCGCTCTTCTTTTTACAGTTTACGAACATGTGCCCGGCGGACTGGAACGTACAGCTTTACAACGACCAGCTCCATTCCCCTTTTGAGATCGGGTCATTCCCCACCCTCGCCGTCATTGCGCTGACCGCAATCGCCGGATACATGGTCTCCCGTTTCGTCCCGCTTTCAAAACAGCCGCCGCTTTTGAGCGTGCTGTGTATCTCCGCCATGTACCTTGGCATTGCAGAATGTATCCTGTGGTGTGTGCAAATTTCTATTAACCCTTATCTGGCAATTCTCTGCCTGTGCCCAATAAACTGCATCCTCATCGCCGTCAAGACCATCCGTTTCCTGGTTACCCAGAAAGCGGCGGCCGTCAGGGAGCAGGGGGAAGCGCCAAAACTAAACCGCCTGGCAAGGCTGCTGGAACGCGCCTCCGCCTGGCCGTGGCTGGCACTGCTGGCTGCCGCCCCGCTTTTGGGGGTTATTATTATAATCCTTCTCCTGTTCGGGCAGGCGCCGGACAGTATCATCCGGGCCTGGACCAACACCGCGAACTGGAACCTGTCGCAGCAGACCCCGCCGCCAAATCTGATCCGCGACGAGCACTACCTCTGCACCGTTGCCGCAGGGGGGCACCGAAAGGTGGTCAAACCGCTGCGGACGGGAAAACGGCACGGGCACGAGGTGGTGGTGAACCGCCAGCTCTGCATTGCAAACGCCTTTGAGCAGCTGCTGGAGGAACGGGCGCCCAAGTTCCACCGGGCGGTGCGGGGCTTCTATGATAAAACCGGTTACCCCATTGCAAAACACATCCGCTCGCCTTACCTGGCGGACTGCATTTACTTTATTATGAAGCCGCTGGAGTGGGTTTTCCTGGCCGTCCTTTACCTGTTCGACCCCAAGCCGGAAAACCGGATTGCGGTGCAGTACCCGCACGCCCCGGTTCCGCCAAAGCACTGAGGGGATTACATCAAAAAAAGCCATGGAAAAGTTTCGCTTTTCCATGGCTTTTTAATTGCAGCTTTTTTCAGGCCTGCATTTCCCAGCCCTCATTCCGGTCAAACCGAACCTGCCGGATAAATAAAAGGGCAAAGCAGATGCTCAGAACAGCCATCATGGCGCAGATAACCCCATACATCTGCCGCATCCCAATGGCGTCTGACAGAACGCCCGCCAAAAGCGAACCGATCACCGGCGCAATCCCACAGGTGATGATAGTCCAGACAGACTGCCCGGTTGCCCGCATCTCCACCGGGACGACCGACTGGATGAACGGAGCAACCTTGGCCCAGAGAGGCGCAAACCAGAGCGCGTGGAAGATGGGGTAGATGAACATATCGGAGGGGGACTGAGCCAGCACGGTGGTCAGCATCCGGAAAATGCCCGCGATCAGCGGAAACATGAAGACAACGTAAGGGTTCATCCGGGCAAACAAACGCGAGCCGAAAAACATAATTGTCGCCTCAAGCAGGATGGTGACGCCCATAAAAAGGCCGTACCCTTCAACGCCGGCGTTAAGCCCTTTTTCCGTTGTAAAATAGATAGGGAAAAAGGCGTTAATCATGGAACCGCAGAGAAAAAGTGCAAAACCGTAGGTGAGAAACAAAAGATACCGCTTGTTGCTCAAAAGTTTTTTGTAGGATATTTTATGCCCTTCCTCCCGCGCGTGCCCCTTGGTTTTGGGCAGGAAGAGAAGCGGGATAATAGAAGCCGCCGCGAAAACTGCAAAGAGGGAAAAGGCTTTCACATTCGTCATATTGCCGATCATCCCGAAGACGAAGGCCATCAGCGCCGCCCCGCCCGAAGCGAAACAGCGGAGCATCCCAAAACGCACCTTGACTTTATCCATGTTTTCTACAACGATGGTA
>ERZ1673695.1451-NODE-1451-length-24093-cov-6.096098_pt1 | contig 24093 bp, 20 predicted proteins | sample MGYA00580225_ERZ1673695 | MGnify/ENA primary metagenome ERZ1673695 (study PRJEB41218, sample SAMN15661739) | gut metagenome | host: Homo sapiens | place: Canada: London | collected 2015-08-20/2019-03-30 | study: EMG produced TPA metagenomics assembly of... | reverse complement strand
GGAATGTAACGGGCAATCCATATCCAGCGCAGTGTACCCGGAACTGGTCGGGGTTGTCGGCAGCCGGGTACCCGATTACCGGGGGATATTCCTGCGCGGCCAAGGTTCACAGACGAGTACACATTACGGCACCGTGACGCATTCCAGCGCGGCACTTGGCCAGCTTCAGGGAGATGGAATCAGGACGATTTTGGGAACCTTTGTAGGCGGTGATTGGTCTGGACACGATAACCAAGGGGGATCAAGTGGAGCGTTTTGGCCTGCCGGGAATGCAGGTGTACAAGAAGGCGATGACTATAACCAGATACGCTACAGTTTTGATGTGTCGCGTGTTACTCCTGTGGTCGGTGAAGTCCGCCCGGTGAACCGTGCTGTTCGGTATCTTATCAGAGCAAGATAACTTTGAAATACAGGTGGATAATAAAATAAGGCAACGCCAGGGAAGAATTTACTTTGGCGTTACCTTATCTTATATAAATATGTAATTATATAAATACGTATTTATGGTTTTGCGTGAATAAGACAGCGCACATAGATATGATCAGGAGCTGTCTCTGCTCCTCCCGTATAATCGGTAGGGGTTCCCCCACCTGCACCGATACTTCCGCTTACACTTCCATTTCGAAGTGCCCCAGAAACGCCGCTGGCATTGGTCGTTCCGCTTACTGTACCACTGGCCGTACCGGAAATGCTTCCGCCGCCTGTGCTGCCCCAGATCGAACCTCCTGAAGTCGTTGCGGCTACTGTGGAAGAACCACCTACAGTGAACCCTGCAACCCCCCCTCCGGATCTGGATTCATAGACACCGGGAGCAACCAAAGTATTTCTATCGCCAAAAGGACTAGTACCTTTTAGTGCTTCTTCAGTCGTTCGTTGAATAGAAACTCTGCCTCCAGCGATTCCCGAATCATTTCCAGTTTGGCTGATGGAAATCCATGTTCCCCCTGAGTTTTGTACTGCCTGATATGTTTGTCCACCCGCTCCTCCGCTCGTGATGGATTGTCCGGCAGCCCATCCGCTGACTCCGAGATTTGCCGCAGAAGAAAATGATTGCCCTGCCGCAGTACCGGATAAGGCTGTGCTGACGAGCTGACCGGAAAACGAATGTGTATGCGTAGGTTGTGTGGTTGTGGCTTTTTAGCGTGTTGGCCACCGTCTCGCCCACGGAGTGGCCAGACTGGAGGCCACGCAGGAAGCGGCCCCGGTAATCGGGCACTCTGCTGCCTATAACCCCGACCAGTTCCGGGTACACTGGTTTCATAATAGTAATACACTAAAATATAGGGACAATATCACGAAACTTCTCCTTTGATATTGCTCCTATATTTTTACATAATTATATCTATCTAACTAATTAGGGTTTAGCCCGAATGAGACAGCACTCATAGATGTGATCTTGATCCGTTCCGCTACCGCCAGTATAATATGCTGGATCGATTCTAGTCGCTCTACTGGTTCCACACATGCTCCCCTTCGGGGTCCAGATGGATTTTCACCGTGCCTTTTGCCCTATGAGGAACTCTTTGAACGATGGACTAAATTTTCATATTTAGTTTTTCTTGCAGCTCATCTTTTCATCTGTAGAACCAATTTTTAGTATAAATCTATTATATATTTATACTGATGAATATTTTTCTAGATTTCTTCTTGCGAATGAATGATATCTTATCTATTTTTAAATGTAAGAAGAAAACAAAGAAATACAACTTCCATTATAGAATACCCCTATGGATATATAGAATTTTATATAAATAAAAATACCATAACCATGTCACTAAATGCAGGGTATGGGCATGGATAAACAGACGACTATAGAAAAATTGCTGGAGAAATATATACAGCAAGGCCGATGGGGCATTCATGAACGGTTGCCCTCTGAGCGGGAACTGGCCGAAGAGTTCGGGGCCAGCCGCAATACGGTGCGTTTCGCCTTGCGTGCTCTATCAGGACGGAAGATTTTAAGGTCACGGCGCGGAAGTGGAACATTTGTCGCGATGATCCCAGAAAAAAAAGTGCAGGGCAATGCCGCGATGCTTCTGCTGGAGCTGCGGCTGGAAGGATTCCGCATCGTTATGCCCCAAGTGATCGCCAGCTATATGATATGGATGACTCCCACAAAAATCAACGAGCTCGAAAGCCTGCTCTCCCGGGTGGGCATGGCTTTACGAAGCGGCGACCGCAATGCCTTTGCCCAGACGCAGCAACATTTTTTCGCGCAACTCATCCGGCATATGGATAATTCCCCGCTGGAGACGTCGTTGTCTCATCTCCTTCCCGATGGAAAAGGCTTTTCACGACTTCTTGAACAACAAGGCCTGACCCGCTGTGAAGTCCTGTTCTCCCTCCTCGCGTCCATTCTTAATGCCCTGCGCCATGTCGAGCCAGCGCTGGCTTCGCAAAAAACGCTGGAATATGCGTCCATGCTTGGAGAGTTTCTTGCAGATGCCAAGCAGTACGATAACTGGAAAAGAAAGGAGACGTGTGCATCATGAAGGAACATTCTTTTGATACGCTGTACACGAACGGCACCATCTACACGCTGGCCGAGCCGCTCGAACGCTCCGGCGATGACGCCAACGCCTTGAAGGTGGAAGCCGTAGGCGTGCGTGACGGCAAAATTGTTTACGCAGGTACGCGGGTCGGGGCGGAATGCGGCATGAGCCCGGACACGACGCTTTTCGATCTGGGAGGACGAACCATGCTGCCCGGTTTTATTGACGGGCACGGGCATTTCCCCGATCAGGGAGAATTCGATCTGTACCGGGTCAACCTGCGGAGTTGGCCTCTCGGCTCCATCAGGAACTTCGACGACATCATCGCCGCACTCCGAGCCTATGCGGACACGGTTCCCGATGGAGCGTGGGTTTTAGGGTATGGCTATGATCACAACAAGCTGGAGGAAGGACGGCATCCCAACCGCCATATCCTGGACAGGGCCAGCGACAGGCACCCCATCGCCATACTACATGCGTGCGACAACATGACCGTGGCCAACTCGCTGGCACTGGAACGCTCCGGCATTCTCAAGGGAGCGGAACGGGGCACCGCGCACGGCGTCGAACTCGCCCCGGACGGGAGCCCCACAGGTCTGCTCATGGCGCGGCCCGTTCAGGCATTCCTCAAACCTGAACAAGACATCGACGTGATGCGGGTGATGGACTACGCCAGCGGCCTCTATGCCACCAAGGGCGTTACTACGGCAGAAAACGCCGGACTCGTCTCCCGGCTGGACGACTTCATCCGGGCCGTTCATGAAGGCACGCTACGCATTCGAGTCATCTTTAACCCTCCTGCACGATTGTTCACCATCAGAGAGCAGGACGGTGTCTACCGGAATGTGGATTCCGGCATCGCCTCACGCAGGGAACTTGGTTGGTCACACCCTGAGGACATCGAGCGGGCGACCCCTCCTGTCGGCCTGCGGCAGGGGGCGGACATCACCAACCTCAAGCTGCGGCCCGGCGAATCGCCGCTTCCCTCCAACCGGGTTCTGCACGGACGCTGGAAGATGCAGTATGACGGCTCCCCACAGGGCAGGACTTCTTTCAACAAGCGCCCCGGCCAGTATCGACCCGCTCCTGACCTTGCCCCCGACGATGCGGACCGCCGCGGCGAGCATCCTTACTATAGCGGCAAATCCCTGTTGAACATGACGCAGGAGAACATGGAGCGATGGATCGCCTTCTACCACAAGCACGGCCAAAGCCTTGAAGTCCACGGCAACGGCGATAAAGCCTGCGAACATATCATTGCCGCCTTTGAAAAGGCGATCGCCAATCCTGAGGCCAAACACGTCGTCGACATGCGCCATGGCATCATACACGGGCAGTTTCTGGAACGGCAGCATATCGAGCGTCAACAGGGAATGTACCTCTATGCCGACGGAGGGATGCCCGAACACATCGTCAGTCGCTACGGCGGTCCCGACTGTCTGGAAGGCGTTTATCGCGATGGCGGGTTGGACGAAGAACTTCTTGCTGCGCTGGATTATGGCCGCAAGATGGCGGCTCAGAATTTTACCAACACGTACTTCATCAACCATGTGTACTTCTGGGGAAAAAGTCACAGAGACACCTATTTCGGTCCAGGACGCGCCTATCAGTTGAGCCCGCTCGGCTGGTCGGCCCATTACGGGCAGCGTTTCGCCCTTCACAATGATACCCCGGTCACGCCGATGGAACCCCTCCGCAGCCTCCAGTCGGCAGTGACGCGAGTGTCCTGCGAAGGCGAACCCATTTACGGCGGGGGAAACTCCATCGACGCCGAGGTTTCCTATCCCGTACAGGACCCGCAGCTCATTCCCGGAACTCCCTCTCTCGTCTACTGGGATTACGACCAGCGGGTTAATCTGCTGCGGGCCCTGCGCGGCGTCACTATCGACGCCGCCTACGAAAAACATCTGGATCACCTTGTAGGCTCCATTGAAGAAGGAAAGCTCGCTGATTTCGTCGTTCTGGCAGAAGACCCCTTCACTGTGGACCTCATGAAACTCTCCGAAATCGGTATCGTGGCCACCGTGGTGGACGACAGGCTCGTTTATGGTGGGCCCGACCGTTCGTAGTTTTCCATCGGCAGCGGACGTCCGGCACGCGGGGTGCACACCGAATGCTCCGGCTAGTCCGATACAGTGAACAACAGGAGGTTTCCATGAAAAGATTTTTGGGATGGCTCATGATCTTCATGTCGCTTTTGGGCTTCGCTCCGGCTCACTCCCTCGCAGCCGCAAAAATCCCGGTCATCATTGCCTCATCATTCGACACGAGCGAGCAGAACTTCAACAATCTGACATTTTACAAACTAAAGGAACTGGCGCAAAAGTACTCCGACAACGCTTTTGATTTCCAACTGTTCCCCGGCATGCAGCTTGGCGACGAGCTGGAAACGGTACGCGGCATCCAACTAGGGACCATTCAGATGGCCATGCTGGCGACCAACAACTACGCGCCCTTCGCGCCGTCCTGCGGCTGGCTGAATATGCCCTACCTTTTTGATTCCCTTGAAGAGTTCCGGGGACTTGTCGACGCCATGTGGGATCAGCACAACGAATGGGCGATCAAGGAAGGCGGAGCCCGCATTTTGTCCATTATGGATATCGGCTACCGCCAATTGACCACCAACGCCAAGCACCCGGTCCGCAAGCTTGCCGACGCCAAGGGCATAAAGATCCGCACTCCGCAGAATCCGCTCATGGTGTCGACCTTTAAGGCGCTGGGGCTTGAACCCACGGCGGTGGCTTTCTCCGAAACCTTCAACGCACTCCAGCAGGGCGTAGTGGACGGGCAGGAAGGCTGCTTCAACAACGTCATAACCATGAAGTTTTATGAAGCCCAAAAATATGCGACGGAAATCAATTATTCCGTACACAGCGCCAATATCATCGTCAGCGAGCCATGGCTGAGAATCCTGCCGGAAAAGGCACGCGACGCCCTTGTTCGGGCGGGCAAGGAAGCCATGCTCTACGAGCGCACTAAGGTCGCGGGCATGCTTGAAGTCGACGACAAGCTGATGCGGCAGCATGGCATGGAGCTCCTCGGGGTAGTGGAAGACCTGCCCGAATGGATTCGCCTTGGTCGTACCGCATGGCCTAAGTGCTATGAAATCATCGGCGGAGGCGACGCGGGGAAGGGTAAGGCCATCATGGATATGATCATGGCCAAGAAGAAGGCTCTCTCTCTGAAGTAGAAAAAACGGCAGCGGCGGGAAATCCACTTCCTGCCGCTGTCGGGAGGGTAATATCCTTCCCTCGCAACATAAGGAGCTGTATGCCCGCACTCCAAACAACCAAGGCCCCGGACGCCATTCAGCCGGACGTGAACGCCAAACATTGGATTTCCGGCTTTCCGGGGTTGCTCTGGCATATCCACATCCCTCAATCCCGGCTGGTGCTCTTCAATCGCTGGGAGCAGGGGCTGCTGGGCCCCGATACGCAGCTTTTGCTGAAGGACGCCCACTTCCGCAACCTCGTCGTCTGCAAGGAGGACCTCCCCGCACTGGCCGAGTTCTGGGATCTCATGGCGAACCGGGAGCCTGCGGAAGTCTCGTTCCGGCTCCTTCAGCAACCTTCTTATACGCTCCTGCTTCAGGGGTGGCCACACCCCGACCCGGAGTGGTATTCCGGCCTCCTTCAAGAGGCTCTCAACCGTGTCAACGCCGTGAATGGAAAGGATTACTCGAATCAGATACTGCTTCGCGCACGGTATCCTGTACTGGTCGTGGATCGGGAAAAAAAACTGATTGTCGCATACAACAACGCCGCCGATTCTCTCTTTGGCTTCAGTGCCCTGCCCAAATCCTGTTATCCCGTGGAGGAATACGTTCCCGAATGGTCTTTCAGAGTCGCCGGGCGACTTGGTTCCGGTCATGACGTCTGGGGCGGAAGTCTTTCCTTCACGAACCGGGAAGGCGTTTCCTTCTCCGCCGCAGTACGTCTGTCTTCGTGCAAGGGTGGAACCCGCAGCCGCATAGCCTTTCTGGAGTTCCCCCAGCAGAAGGGACGCAAGAATTCCTCCCCCCTTTCCCCGTACCCGCCAAAGGGGGGCGTCCCAGCGACAAGGGGGTTGCGGGAAACATTGTCCCTTCTATGCGCAAGCCCTTCGCCTTGCCCCATAGAAGGAATCATTTTTTCGGACATCAATGCCGCCAAAGGGTATATTCAGGAGTACGGGGTCGGTGCGCCTTTTGCCAAACTGCCGTGGGGGGCCAAATACGCCTATGAGGGAACCATCGCCCAGCATATCGAACGCTTTTCGCTTTCGTCGCTCATCGTGGACGACACGATGGACAGCATCAAGTCCATCGACTGGGCTCTTTTCATCCCGCACGGTATCCGTTCTTATTTCGCCAGGGCCTTTTACAGGGAAGGAGTCATGCACGCTGTCATGATCCTCGCCTCCACGAAGCCGGGAACATTCTCGGTCGAACGGCTTGAAGAAATTTACGCGCCGTACGGCAAGGCCTTTGAGGACGCCGTTGAGCAATGGCGGCGGGAGAAAAACTGAAAGCCTTTTTGATCGCCGAAAGGCTCTTTTACTGGCGGTTCTATTGAGGAATCCGGCGTTACGACTGAGGCCTTCCCGAAAAGGCGCGCGAGGCCCTCATCCGCGCGGGCAAGGAAGCCATGTTCTACGAACGTACCAAGGTCGCCGAAATGCTTGAGACGGACGACAAGCTGATGCAGCAGCACGGCATGGAACTGCTCGGCGTGGTTGAATACTTGCCCGAGAGGGTACGCCTTGGCCGGACCGCGTGGCCCAAGTGCTATGAAGTCATCGGCGACGGCAGCGCCGAAAAGGGCAAGGCGGTCATGGACATCGTGCTCGCCAAGAAGTAGGGCCCAACCGGCGGGAGGGCTTTTCCTCCCGCCCTTTCCCCGGGAGGTTTTATGAAGTGCTTGCAATGGATTGACAGATGGGGCGAGGAGTTCGCCGTCTCGATCATGCTTTCCCTGCTGATCCTGTTGCTCGGGACCGAGGTCTTCTCGCGCTTCCTGCTCGGCAAGTCCTTTTCGTGGATCGAGGAGCTGTGCCGCTACCTGTTCGTCTGGGCCTCCTATCTGGGCGTGGCCATCGCCGTGAAGCACAAGGAGCAGCTGCGCATCCTCATGCTCATGGATTTGCTGGAAAAGCGTTTTCCGAGGCTGGTCAAGGCCTGCTACATCGTTTCCGAGCTTTCCTTCGCGGGCTTTTGCATCCTCGTTTTCTACTACAGCGTCGGGATGCTCGAAAACATGACCCGCTTCAAGCAGGTTTCCGCCTCGCTTGAAATCAACGTGATGTACGCCTACCTCATCATCCCCATCAGCATGGCGCTGACCATCTTCCGCGTGCTTCAGGGGCTTTTGCGCGACATCCGCAACCGCACGCTCCACTTCCAAGGCAGGGAGGATTGATCCATGCTGCTCGTCATCTCGTTCGTCTTTTTCATGCTCCTTGGGGTGCCGCTGTTCGGCGTCATCGGGCTGGCGTCCATCATCTCCATGATCGGCATGCCCTTCCCGATGGAGTTCATCCCCCAGAACCTCTATACCGGCATGGACCAGTTCCCGCTCATCGCCACCATCGGCTTCGTCATGGCGGGCTTCCTCATGGAGCCTGCCGGAATCACAGGCGAAATCATCGAAGTGGCGAAGAAGGCCGTGGGCAACCTGCGCGGTGGGCTGGCGATGGTCACCATCCTCGCCTGCATGATCTTTGCGGCCCTGAGTGGCTCCGGCCCCGCCACCACTGCGGCCATCGGCAGCATCATGATACCCGGGATGATCGGCGCGGGCTACCGCAAGGATGACGCCGCCGCCGTCTCCGCCACGGGCGGCACCCTCGGCATCCTGATCCCGCCGAGCAACCCCATGATCATCTACGGCGTGGTGGCGAACACTTCCATCCTCGGGCTGTTCAAGGCCATCTGGGACGGCAAGTGGGCGCTGGCCACCCCGGTGCTCATCCTCGGCGGCATCTACTGCGGCGTCTTCACCCCCCACCGAGGCCGCCGAAGTAGGCGTCGTGTGGACGCTTTTCGTGGGCCTTTTCGTCTACCGCAAGCTGAGCTGGCAGAACATTTCCTCCGCGCTCATCCGTACCTCGGCCTTCGCGGGCTCGGCCACGGTCCTTGTCGGCGTGTCGATGGCCTTCTCGCGCCTTTTGACCCTCTACCACATCCCGCAGAGCGTGGGCGCGTTTCTGGCCTCCATCTCCACGGACCCCTCGATCACCCTCCTGCTCATCGCCTTCTTTATCTTCCTTTGCGGCTTCGTGGCCGACACGCTGGCGATGGTCGTGGTGCTCGCCCCGGTCTTTCTACCCATCACCAACTCGCTGGGCATCCATCCCATCCAGCTCGGCGTGCTCTTCGTGGTGTGCTGCGAAACCGGCTTCCTGACACCGCCCTTCGGCGCGAACCTTTTCATTACCATGAAGATCACCGACATAAAGCTCGAACAGGTGGCGGCTAGGGCCTTCCCCTATCTGTGCACCATCTGGCTTTTGCTCTTCGTCATCGCGGTCTGGCCGGACTTCGTGATGTTCCTGCCCCGCCTCCTGATGTAGCCCCGCTTGGACGACGTTTCGGCGTGCCTACACAGCGCAGTTTTGGACGATACAAGATCCGGCAAATGAACACTGAACTGTATAACAACGCAAACGCATTGAATGAACACGTACATAGATCTAATTCAGTGCCGTCTCCCTCCTCCCCGTGCAGCCCGCCGGGTCGTTTCTGGACATTCCGATGCTCCGGCTATTGATCCCACTTGTCCAAGATAACGGAGAGGGTTCTGGATGGGAGCATATAGCGTAACTTCCATCACTTTTTTCTGTTGGATAGTTAGTCCATGGTCTACATGGTATAAAATGACCTGAACATATCAATGGTTATATAATGTGATATAAATAAAGCCATCAGTTTCGGCAGACTGGATGAGGTATGGAAAATATTTGTTACCATAAATGGATAAAGCATAATGGGGCCTCCTCTCCGCAGACAGGCAGGGATAGAAAGGAGGCAAGTTGCCAAGCAAACGGCGGATATACCATCTGCTCCGGCTGGTGACGAAAGCGGCCCTGTGGGGTGCGTTCTCCCATCTGGCGAACTGGCTCATGGGTAAAATCCTGAGCTAGAAGGCGAGCTCGATGGAATAGAAGCGACCCCCAACAGTGTTAACCGCACCGTTGGGGGGCACCATCGGGTAATTGGATCAACCCATTACCGGAGGGGAGGCCCTTAAAGAACCATCCCATGCCGGGGCCGAGGTGTTTACCGCACCTTGACCCTTTCTGTTTTGGAGAAAAAGGAGTTCGGAGAGACTTGGCAAGTCACCTAGCTCGGATAAGGTAGCGAACTGCGCGGTTCACCGGGCGGACTTCACCAACAACCGGTGTTGAGCGAGACGCATAAAAATTCATTGCTCCTGATTGTGCCCAACCTGCGTCATTCATCCATTGGCTACGCCCTTGCAGCTCACCTAGCCCTGTGCTCGCATGGGTCACGCTTCCGTAGTGGGTACTTCTTTGGGAGCCGTGGCCGCGTAGGAAAATGCCCCGGTAATCCGGCACCTGCGACCCCACAACTCCGACCAGTTCCGGGTACACTGGCATGGAAAGAATAACAGCTTAAAATATAAACGAAACTCTAGAGAATCTTCGCGGTATGGTTAGGCGACATATTAATTGTAAATATATATTTATGAATTTCTTCGCATGAAAAACGAAAATAATCCTTCAGCATAACCAGTCTTGGAAAACTTGCCATAGGAGGCATACCTGTATACTTTCCGGATCGGGGCTTATTACAATATGCTGTCATCACAGTCTTTTGTCAGTGCCGGTTTGTCCCTGATAGACCGTGTGTGGCAACGAGGCAAGGGGGAACCCCACGCCCCTCACTGTGCCAACCTCGAAAACTGACCCGCCTGTCGAGCATGACAGGATGCTCTATCAGATTTAGGGGGGCAGCTTGGGATTGTTCGTCATGAAAGCCAGCTCAGAAATGCTTTGAGCCCGGCTGTGTCCATCCCCGGATAAAGTCCGCTTGTCGTACCAAGGATGAATCGGCTGTCGGCTATGGACTTTTTCATGTGCCGCAGCGTGGCGTGTAGGCCGGAAGACTCTGTTTGCCTACGGAAGAGTTCTATATCCGTTGCGTCAATATGTCCCCATAGGCAGAGGGCGTCCCCATAGTTGTGAAGAAGCGCGTCCGGGCACATCCCGCAGTTTTTGTCGATGCAGTGCAGGCCGGAGAAACCCACCTCGATAAGAGATGGGATGATGGGACAATAGTTGCCATCCGAATGAAAAAATACCGGTACTCCTTTCGAAGAGGAGCATTCGATCTGTCTTGCCAGCGAGGGGAGGAACAGCTCGTTGAATGCCTGTGGCCTGAACAGCAGGCCGTCTTTGTACGCGATGTCGTCGGCGATGATGATGCCGTCGATCCCGTGTCCGGCCAGCTGGCTTGCAGCATTTTTGTTGTTCTTTTCGACGCGGTCCACGAACATTTTTACTTTGCTGGGAGTTCTCTGTAATTGGCGTAAAAACGATTGAAAGCCGAAGGTACGGACGCCGAGTTCAAACGCGCCATCCAGAATGGCGAAAACGAACAGATCCGTTTTTTGAATCCAAAGGTCGACTTCGGCGAGGATGCTTTCGTCTGGGCGGAAGAGCTGCTTCGGGGAGCCGACATAGGTCGGCGTCAGGCAAATGATGTCCGAACCTAGCCAGTGGATGAAGCGAACTTTTTCTTCGAAGCCTACCCGTTCGCATTCCAGAGTACGGCGGATGATCCCGTCATCAAGACAGAGCTCGCCTTTTGCGGCTCTGCACGTCAGTTCCCTACGGAGCAGCCGTTTGACCAATTCACGCGATCCGGGTTTGGGATGTCTTTCCATCAGGTTCGCTCCGGTTGCCGTATGCCAACGGGTGGAAAGTTGAGTTCCCGCAGGAAGTTCGTATTGAACGCCGGATGGGCAGAGAGCTCAATGGGTTGTACGGAGGTCGAGAGCCGATCAATGGTTTTCCGTTGTGCTATTGAAAGAAGACATCTGCGGGCCCCTTCTCCGGCGGCATTGCCGACGGAGGAGATCACGCCGGCCGTGATGTCCGGAAACATCCCTAGGGCGACGGCATGTTCCTTATTGATATAATTACCAAAAGCCCCTGCCAGAAAGACGCGGTCGATGTGCGCCGCGTTGATCCCCATTTCTTCGGTCAGCACGCGGATGCCTGCGGCGACGGCTCCCTTGGCCAATTGGAGTTCCCGGATGTCTTTTTGGGTGATGACGATGTCCTGCCCGCTCCCTTGTTCGCCCACGAACAGGAGAACGAATTCCCGCATGCCCCCGCGTACCCGTATTCTGGATTTGAGGGAAGACGCCGGGGCGTCTTTTTCTTCCTCGGCCAACCGCCCCCGCTGATCCAGCAGTCCGCCCCGGAGCAGGGCGACGGCCGCATCGATGAGGCCGGAACCGCATATCCCCTGCGGCGGCGTATCCCCTATCGTCTTCAGGATGATGCCGCCGCCTTCGATACGGACGCCCTCAATGGCTCCATCGCCTGCCCGCATGCCGTTGTGGATATGCGCCCCTTCAAACGCCGGCCCTGCCGCCGCAGCACAGGCAAGTATCCGGCCTTTGCCGGAGAGGACGATTTCGGCGTTCGTGCCGATGTCCACGGCCAGGGAATAGCCTTCCTGCGCGTGCATTTCAGTGGAGAGAACGACGCTGAGGATGTCCGAGCCCAAATACCCGGCGCTGTTCGGGAGGACGGAGACTTCTCCTTCCGGATGCATCGGCAGTTCTAGTTCGGCTCCCGTGAGAACTGTTCGCCTCCGGCAGCAGGGGATGAAGGGGGACAACGCCAGGTTTCTGGGATCAAGCCCCAAAAAGAGATGGGTCATTGTGGTATTGCCTACGATGACGACGCTGTACACGGAAGATGCCGTGATACGGCGCTGTTCAAGGAGGCTCCGTATTGACTGCGTGATCGCCGCAAGCGTCAAAGACCGCAGCGTTTCCAGATTGTCGAACCGTTCGGCTATCGAGGCTACCCTGCTCAGCACGTCTGCACCGAGGGCCCGCTGAGGGTTGGCCTTGCCGTCAACGCCGAGCACGTCGCCGGAATGCAGCTTGATAAGGTAACCCGCGATCGTTGTTGTGCCGATATCGAAGACGAAGCCGTAGCCCTCTCCCCGCGTGTCGCCCGGTTCGACATCGATCAGCCTGTTTTCGGCGAGTACCGCCGTCACGTTGAAATCGGAATCCCGCAGCGTTTTCGGCAAATGCCGCAGCAGCCGGAGCGAGACGCCCCCGCAGTCCCCTGCTTCCTCAAGAACCCGCTCCATATCCGGGCGTTGATCCGTCAGGCTCGGCTTCGGCAGGGCCAGAAAGCGTTTTTGCACCGGCGCATCGGCCACGGGATATGTCTGCCGCATCTGATGCAGGCGCACCTTTCTGCCCACGGCATCTGTCGAGGAAGGGACTTCAATGACGAGATCGCCCTTGATAAGGTTCTGACAGGCGAGAATCCACCCGGCATCTTGCCGGGCTTGATGTCCATTGGAGGCGAGGGGCGTTGTCTCTCCAGAGCGGACGCGGACGCGGCATTTGCCGCAAACCCCGCGTCCGGCGCACTCCGTGCCTGGCATCATCTCGGTTTCGAGCAGAACCCCCATCAGGTTGCTTCCGGGTTCGGCTTGAAAGAGATGGCGTTCCCCGTTCTTTATGACCTCAACGTTCATGGCGTCGGCCTTCTTGTTTGTCCGTGACGGTTTGTTTCGGCAGAGGGGCATCGGCCAGCCGGAAAGGAGTGCGCCTCTCCCACCCCGGGCGCAGAGGGCTTCATGTCCCGGTTCAAAGCAGCCGCTCGAATGCGGCGTTTCCACAATCCATGCCGTCGCTGTGCGGCCTTGGGGGAACGGTGCGCCTTATTCCAGAGAAAAAGGCACTCCGCAATACGTATTCCAGGCCGATGTTATCTGCGGTTCAAGCGGGCTGCTCTCTTTGGCGATGATGAAGATCTTGGAATCGGCGCCCGCAGCCTTTACGGTTCTCCATGTCGCGCTGCCGTTGACTCCGTCGATATAGAACCAGCCTCCATTCTCATTCCGGACGATCCCCTTGATTCGGAACGCGCCGGGGAGAAGCTCCCGGACAAAGGCTGCGAGGCGTTCCGGTGCTACGCCTTCCCTGGTCGTGAGGACATAATGGATCGGCCTTCCGTAGGGGGCTTTGGCATGCCGCAAAACGAACGCCCCCTCGGGCGGGCGGCGCGGCGGCGGATCAAGGAGCTGATCCGCCTGCGCGTAACATGTTTCAATGATTTCGGCTGATGAGTTGAGCGACTGGATCTTTTCCCGAACCCTGCGCACGGTTTCCGGGGGGACGAGATCCACTTTGTTGATGATGATGCGCTGGCTACCGATGATCTGTTCCTCGACGGCGTTGACGACCTCGGCCAGCTCGAGGAATGATTCGGGGTCTACCAGTGCCGTCATACCTTGATAGGCGTAGTGGCGGCCTGTCAGCTTCTCCATTTCGGCGAACAGTTCCTTGAGGGGAAGGGGGTTCGCCATGCCGGAAGTCTCGACAAATACCGCGTCGAGGGGGTGTCGGGCGAAGAGGACAAGCGCCTGTACGAAGCTGGCGGACAGGCAGCTGCAAAAAAGCTGCCCGTTGTTGAGCTCCGCAAGCTCGATGCCGTCGTGGGCGATGAGACGACCGTCGATATTGATCCGTCCCCACTCGTTGACGATGACGCCTACCTTTTTTCCCTGCCCGGATGCGGCGTGAAGAAGACGGTTCAGCAGTGTAGTCTTGCCCGAGCCCAAAAATCCGGTGATGATGTGAAGCGGGGCAGGCCCAGAGGCGGCCATCAGAGTACCTCCTCGATTTCCCGGATCAAGTCGTCCAGGTGAGGTATGATCGATGAATATTTTAGCTGCCCGTTGAGGTAGAGGCTGGGAAGCTGCGCTACGCCCGTTTTTTTGATGCGCGCGATGTTTTCGACGGTATTGTAGCGGTACTCCACAACATCGATGGCATCGCCGAAGTGCTTTTTCGCTTCCTGCGCCACGCCCCACATGTAAGTGCAGGCGGCGCAGGCCGTGGAATCGAGGGTAAAGGCTTCAAGCAGCGGCTTTTTCAACTGCGTATAGTCGGGGAGCTCGACGTCCACGTCGATGTCGCTCAGCTCGTAGTTGGCGACCATTTCCCGGGCCTTGTCCGTATGGAGGACGGCGTGGGAAACGGCGATGGCGTTTTCTATCGGTGTGGCGAACGGCATGTCGCAGCCGGGGGCTATGATGAGGTTTTTTGTGCCGTCCACGCTGTCAATGAGGTCGATGGTCATCTTGATGTTGTCGAGCTGGCTGCCGAGCAGCATGATGGTCGTCAAAGGGATATTGCCGCCGATGACGACGTTGTGCCTGTCGGTGACTTCCTTGGCTCTGGCCAGATCCACATTCTCGTCGATGGAGAGGGAGTCAGGCCCGGTCTGGCACATCAGGTCAATGATGTGGGTCGCATTGCCGCAGACAAAGAAGGAGGAAAAAGCCCCCTGTTCCCGGATGGCGTTGAAAATGGCCGTATAGGGTCCAGAAACGTACTGGGCGAAATAGATTTGGGAAATCTGGGAAACGACGGGATCAACGGGCACGACGACGTCCACCCCCGCATCAAGGTAGTGTTGCGCCATCTGGAGGGAGATCTCCGTAGTGTACGCCATCAGTTTCTCGACGTACTCGGGCTGCTGCTTCAGATCCCGGAAGAATTTCGTTCCCCTGAGATGGGAGGCTAGGGTGAATGGGCCGCAGAACAGCCCATAGAGCGCCGTCTGGCTGCCAACAGCTTCTTTCATGCGCCTTGTGACGTCCAGCACCAGCGGCATCCGGCCATCAGCCTTGCCGATCTTTTTAACGGGGATCTCCTGAGAGGAAGAGAGCGGGTGGGAGCGGACGGACGGCGGGGCGTTCTTTTCCCACTTGATGTCGCAACCCAGAATTTCTGCTTCCAGCTGGAGGTCGAAGAGCAGCACCAACCCGTCGGGCGAGTAGAGCTTGTGTACTTCCATGAGCGACTCGACCAGTTTGTCCGCGTCTTGATAGACTTCCTCGGCGTCATAGCCTTTCAGCCTGCCCGCGTGGACTCCCGCGAAGGGAATCCACCCGGGGCGCTCCACGGGTTCGTGCCTGAGAATGGCGTAGATGAGCTCCTTGCCGGTCATGCGTAACGCTCCTTTTTTGTTTTTCAGCCGGTTAAAAATAGAGACAGGGAAAAACGTCCGAGCCTATTCCACATCGTCCCAGACGCCGGGCGTCTTTTGTCCGGCCCAGAGATAGGGAGTTTGTCCGACGCCGAAACAATACACCCAGGCGAATCCCCAGAAAACGGTGTGCCAAGCCATGATCTGAGCCTGCCATAAGGCTTCATCTCCAGCTACCAGCGTCCGGAACAGCGGCATCAGGATGAGGGTCAGTACAAAGCACCAGCCCAGCATGCAGAGGAGCGCGACGGGCGTTCCCCAGGGTTGCCTGATCCTGCAGAACGGCCAGCACTGGGTGCAGGCGAAGACGGAAAAATTGAGGCCGCAGGTCAAGGCGAAAAAAAGCCCGAATGCGGCCGAGCCGTTCCCTAAGTTCCAGAGCCAGTATGAAGGCGGAGTGCTCTCAAGGGCAAAATGCCCGCAGAGGGAAGCGCACACGAGCCCGAGCCACATGAGAGCCATGAGCAGAGACCATGAAAGCGCGCTGAAGGTCGGCTGCTTGACCCGTCGGAAAAGGTAGCCCAGCCCGCCGGTCACGATGGTCGCCTGCAGGAACGTGAACCAATAAGTGGGGAAGAGGACGATGGTCCGCATGAGGACGATGGTGCCTCCCGTGGCGATGATCAGGTTCAGAAACATGCGCCGCACCGGGGGGATATCCTTCAGGTGCGTATCGCCACCGACGAAACTGGTGGCCGCGAGGATGAGCCAGGCGTTCCCGATAATGGGGAAGGACCACGACGCCATGTCGACCCCGAAACCACGGACAAGGGCAATCCAAAACAGGGCGGCGACGGCCTTGGCCAGCGCAATCATCGCGATACCGCGCGCCCATATGTTCCGGATGCCCGCGAAAGGCCAGTTTCCGGCCAAGGCGAAAAGGCAGATGACGTATGCGCCGATGGTTCCCATGCCGATTGAGGCGAACTGGGCCGAGCGCGCGTCCATGAACAGTCGGAAGAATGGCTCCCAAAACGCCCAGGAAACGAAGGCGAAAACGAGAATGAGGAAAATCCAGGGAATCCCTCTGAGAAAGGCTTGTGACGTAGGGATGGAAACGGGCTTGTCGGTCATGGCGTTTTTCCTTCTTCACATTGAGTATGGCCAAGCGGCGAGTCCGAAGAAGCGGGGCGGGCTTTCTCTGAAAAAGGCCGCCCCGCCCGCCGATTACATCGGGAGTCCCATTTGTCCCAGCTCTACCTTTACCTTCTCGTAGATGGCGAGGTATTCCTTCTTAGGCTGGACGGTTTCCAGATCGTAGCACCAACGGAAGTCGCCGCCCCGGAGATGCGCCGTATGATCGTCGATGTACGGCTGGTACTTCTTCATGATTTCCACGACGAGCCCATTGGCCTGTTCGCGGGTGAGCCGCGCCTTGGCGACGGCCTTGGCAACTTCGCCGGAGAAACGCAGACCCAGGCCGCTGGCGTGATCCAACCCGCCGCTCTGGCAGCCGGAACCGCCGGAAACCCCACAGCCAAGCACAATCGCGCTGATGGCTGAGGCGGCGGATTCCCAGAAGAACTCCTCGCTTCCGATGCCGCAGGTCATCTGCCAGCCGCCGCCGATGAGCGGAGCCGTATGGGTGTTCCTGACAACCGCCGCATTCTGGTAGTTGCTGCACCACATGGAGTACTTGCTGGTATTGCTGAAGTACATGGCGTCCACGGCCCACGAGCCATCGATGGTTATATCGTACAACAGCTTATTGATGATAAATTCCGCAGTTCCGGTGACGGCCGAGGTGGCGGGGGAGCCGGACAGTCCGCCGATATAGCTGCACATGCCGCCCTGAATATTGATGCCGTAGGTGTGCCAGGTCAGAGCGCGCGTCATGTGATCATAGGTCACCTTGTGATGCGGCGTGATGAGGCAACAGCGGTTGTCGCCCCTGCGGATGCCCCAGCCCGGATGCCCGGCCACAGTCTGGGCGGACAGGGCGAGCGTCCTGATGCCTCCGTCCGCGAAATCGGGACGGCAGGCCCGACGGCATACGTCCTTCACGATGGAGATGCACTTCATCTCCGCGAGCATTTCCCACGGGGAGTTGGGGGTTACGGGAACATTGTGGATCTTGGTCAGGTTGCCTTGGAAGGCGATGTAGTCGACCAGCGGCTCCTGAATGTAGCTCCAGCATACCTTTTCATAGAGATCCTCGGAAATGGGCCCGAGGATGCGCCCTGTGAGAAAGACGGGGTTCTTTCTATGCTCGTAATCCTCAAAGCCGCGATGGGTGCAGAGAATGGCGTCCTTGCCGCTGCCCATGGTGTAGGAGTCGGGGATGTTGTCGATGACATCCATGACTTCCTGCTCGGTGAAGGTGATGAGCCTCTGAGTATCGGTGCACAAGACGCCCACTTCGAGCACCATCTCGATGGCGGCCCTCCACAGCCGATCGAGGAGGTCGTCGTCACAGGGGATCATCTGGGACGGGTCATAGGTGATGCCCCACTTCTTGGTGATGGCCTTGAGCTTGGGCCAGTAGACCTTAGTATCGAAATCCTGTGCAAAACAGATGGGACCTGTGTGCGCTCTGGACCAAAATTCGATGATCTTGCCGCGGCTGCTTACCAGCATGATGTTTCCTCGCTATTGCAGGGTTTGGGGAATATCGGCCTTAAGCCGCCGTTTCGGCCAAGAGCCTCTTCGCTAGGGCGACGGCTTCCACGGCGTCCTTGCTGAACCCGTCAGCGCCGATGGAGTCGGCCCATTGCTGGGAGCAGGGGCCCCCGCCGATCATCACCTTGAACTTGCCGCGTAGATTCTTCGCTTCTAGAAACTCGATCACTTCCTTTTGATAGGGCATAGTCGTCGACATGAGGGCCGAGAGTCCAATGAGCTTCGCTCCGAACGCCTGCGCTTCCGTGATGAAGGTTGCGCTGTCCACATCGACGCCCAGATCCTTCACGTCAAACCCGGCCACGGTCAGCATGGTCGTGACCATATCCTTGCCGACGGTGTGCACGTCGCCCTTGACGGTGCCGATCACAATCTTGGGCCGCTCTTGGCCGCCAGCCCCCTTAGCTGCCTTGAGCAGTTCCGGCTCGAACAGGCTCATGGCTGCTTTGAACGCGTCGGAAGCGAGCAGAACTTCGGGCAGGAAGACTTCCATGGCTTGGAACTTCACCCCAAGCTCATTCAGCGCGTCGCCCATGGCATTGACCCCGTCTATGGGGGGCAATCCGGCTTCAAGGATGTCCTTTGCGGCGTTGACGGCCTGTTCTTCGTCAAAATCCAGAATGGCCTGCTTCAGTCTTTGAATCCTTTCGTCCGCCATTGTGGGCTCCTTTTTCGTTACGGTTTCAGGGGAGGGGGTTATTACGGATTCACCGTCTGAATCGGTAACCAGATAAAAAGATAGGTATTGTGTTTATAAAGCATATACGGGGTTACTTCGGGAGACGGAAACGACAGGTTCCGTCAGCCAACATTTTTTTTGCAAGCGCATGATCCCAATCAAAGAAAGTCTCCATCGCCTCCTGCTTTGCATGGGGATCTTTATAGGTAAGGTACCAGACGTCATCTTCCGCGCTCAAGGAGACGGGCATTCCTGTTTCGAGTTCAAAGCCTTTCTTTGCCCAATCAGGGGTGCCGCCTTTCAGGAAACGGACATCGGCATGGGGCCAAAGGCGTTCGGCATCGGCGGCCGCGAGCCGTGCGTGCTTTTCACAGTCTGAGGTTATGACGACGACTCGCGCGTGGGGATAGTGTCCGTGCACCCGTTCCAGCCAGCAGCGGGGCGTCCATACGGCGCCGGGAATATGTCCGGCGCGGTGTTTATCGCTGTAACCTACGTTGATGAGGAGCGGCGGTTCTTTTTCAGCAAGCTTTTGCGCGAGTTTTTGGCAGGTGATGCCTTTATCGAAACGACATTCAATACCGGGGATCGGGGCCGGAAGCGACTCAAGCTTTCCGTGGTTCACCCCTGAACCGCCGAGACCACCCCTGAGGACATGGACATCGGGGATGTCCAGCTGCTTGAGCCAGTAAGCCGTGATGATGGATCGCACTTCCGTGTCGTCTACGAGAACAAAACGGGCGTTGCGCACGGCCGCAAAGTCGTCGGAAAGCTGAGCGAGCTGGCAGCCCGGTGCGCAGCGGGAGCCCTTCAGATGTCCGGCGGCGTATTCCTCGGGCTGGCGGACGTCAAACACGTAGAGCGGGATTTTGTCCGCCTCCTCCTGCCATGCTTGAAGCTCTGCCGCGTCTACAAAGGATATGTCGTGCTTTTGGGCCAGCATGTTGGCATGTTCCCGCGCGAACGCGAGCGCTTGGAAAGAAGGCGGAGCTGTCCTGTCCGTGCGGTTGAATTCCAGATCATATCCGCTGAGTTTCCAGTTCAGCGTGCCGCCCCTCATCGAGGCCACCGGATTGGGCACGCCGAGGTCGATGAGCATCTGAGCGCACAGAATGCCCCGGGTTCTGGAGCCGCAGTTGGTGATGACAAGCGTGTCTGGAGAGGGAACCAAGTCAAGGAAACGATAGGCCGACTCGCAACCCGGTGCGCTGATGCCCTCCGGGATGGCCATGCTGGCGTATTCTTCTGGGACGCGGATATCGAGGAGAGCCACTTTTTCCCCTTGGGCAATCCGTTGCCGTATTTCATCGGGAGTGAGGCTGGGGGTCTTCATCTCCTGCTCAAGATATTCCGCATAGCTTTTTGTCATGCAGCTTGTGCCGTCAACGGCAATATAACCGGCTTCGAGCCAATCAGCCAACCCGCCGCGGAGACATGAGGATTCCCTATACCCCATTTCTCGGGCGCGTTCGCAGGCTTTCCCCGCGCGTGCGTCGCCATCGCCACCATCCATAAAAATGATGGGAACTTTTTTGCACGGAACAAGCAAGGGAAGCATGAACTCAAGCCTGCTGAGAGGAGCGTTGCTGGCGCGCAGGACATGGTTCCGCGAGAACTCCTCTTGTTCACGAACGTCGATAAGAGCCAAACGTTCCCGGCTTTTCAGGCGTTGCATCGTTTCGTCAGGTGAGCAGTAACCGTTTGACATTATTTATCCCTTCTGCTTAATGATAAATGGGTACCTACCTCGCGATTATAAGGCATGGAGCAAGAGGGATGCCAAGAACCTGTTTTTATAATGAGCTATTTTGATTGTGAATTTTGTAGACTCACGTGTTGTGGACGGTGACTGCGTGTAGTGATATGGAGACGCTAGAAAGATAATTTTTATTAATATGTTGTTATTTATATATAAATATAAAATATGCATGTTGAGTCAAAATGTGGACACTGTACTTAAATAGAGACATACTAAGTAACATTTTGTCTGGAGTCCGCATTATGCGGTCCTGAATGCGAAAAAGCTGGAGGAGAGAACGTATGGCACGCAAGACCCAACGGAGCCATGTTTCGGAAATCATAGAAAATAACCCTAATTTGTTGGAACTTTTTGAAATCCTGCATTGCGGTATCGCGTTACATACGCCTGACGGCATTTATCACTATGCCAACAAAGCCTACCGAAATATGTTCGGCATGGCCGGTAATGAGCCGATAGGTCGCCATGTGCGGGACTATTTCGATACGGCGGAACAAGGGGTCATGCTCGCCATCAAAACCAAAAAGGAAGTCATGGGGACGACCGCGGCCAAGGACGGCGTATACGGCGTGGCGTACCGCATCCCTCTCCTCAACGCGGGAGGAGATCTACAAGGTGTACTCGCCGAGGTTGTCACCGCCGGATACGATCGAAAAAACGTGGCGGAGCTGATGAAGCTTATCCAAGATCTGCAGAAAAAGACTTATTACTATGAATGGGAAACGCGCAATCAGCCTAAGGAATTGCATTCCTTTGAGCGGATTGTCGGCGAGAGCATTCCCATGCGCAAGCTGAAGGCCATGGGCGTCCGTTTTGCCACGGGCAGGCAGCCCGTACTCATTTTCGGGGAAAGCGGGACCGGCAAGGAGCTTGTCGCTCAGGCCCTGCACAGGGCGAGCGAACGGGCGCAGAAACCGTTTGTGGCCGTCAATTGCGCGGCTCTTCCGCAGGAGTTGATCGAGTCGGAATTGTTCGGCTATGGGCCGGGGGCTTTTTCCGGCTCGAAAAGCGGCGGTATGAAGGGCAAGTTTGAGCAGGCCGAGGCGGGCACGGTTTTCCTCGACGAGATCGGCGAGCTTCCCTTGCACATGCAGTCTAAGCTCCTCCGCGTATTGGAAAGCGGTGAAATCCAAAAGCTGGGCTCTTCGGGGACGACCTATGTGGACTTTCGTTTGATTGCCGCCACCAATCGCAATCTGGAACAGATGGTCGCCGACGGGACATTCAGGGAAGATCTTTTTCATCGGTTGAGCGTCCTTGAACTCCATATTCCTCCTCTGCGGAACCATGCGGAGGATATCCCGCATCTCATCCGCTGTTTTCTGGAAGAGATGATTGGGTTTAAGCAGGCCCATGCCTTGGAGGTTTCGGAAAGGGTCATGGGGCTTTTTCGGAACTACACATGGCCGGGGAATATCCGAGAGTTGAAAAACCTGCTGGCATCGACCCTTTATGCGATAGAGGAGCAGGAAACTATAATAGATCTGCAACACTTGCCGGAGCGTTTCTTGAAACGCATACATCCGCGCGATACGCTTGATGAGCGGTATGTCCCAAGTACTGGGTCGCTAAAAACGATACTGGCCCATGCCGAACGCCATGCCATCCGGGAGGCCCTCAAACGTTCGGATCAAAACAGGACGCTGGCCGCGCGCGAATTGAACATATCGCGTAGCAACCTGTATAAAAGGATGGCTGAGCTTGGGATGAGGAGTGATTGATGGTGGAACAGAGGGGTTCGGCCGATCGCGGGGGAGACGTCTTGCCACTCAGGAAGGTCGCGCTTTACGCCATTATAAGTGCCGTTGGAAAATCGAGCTTCTTTTTTCATGTTGCCGCCAATCCCTTTTGATATGACATGCAACCCCGTGTAAATTCCCAGTTCAGTCACCAGCGGTGGAATGCAAGGAGGTTCCATGCCACATGTACGGATTCATCCGTATGCTGGCAAAGGCCGCTGTTTGGGCTGCCCTTGTCCGGCTGTTTAATTGGCTGATGGACGAGTTCCTGAGCTAGAAACAGCCACTGGACAAAGCAACGCCCCTAACAGTGGTGAGAGACTGTTAGGGGCTGTTCAGTGGGAATTATGTGTCCTGCTAGGGGAGTCCCGAAAAAGACCCCGCTCAATGGGACGGTAGGTGTTCGCGCACTTGCCGTCCCTTTTGTGTTTAAAGATAAGGTGATTCGAAAAGTTTGGCAAGTCATGCGCTCGGATGAGGTAGTGAACTGCCCTGTTCACCGGGCGGACTTCACCAACAACCGGCGTAACACGAGAGGCATAAAAGTCTATTCCCCCAAAAAAATAATGATTTCCAGACCCCCCGTATTTCCAGTCATAACTTTGCCCACCTATGACACCGAATCCCCCCGACGCACTTCCTATTCCATGTTGCCCCCTTGTATAGAAAGAGGCCGAAATCTCCCGAATACCATCTCCCTGAAGCTGACCCAGCCCTGCACTGGTATGGGGCACGGTCCCATAGTGTGTGCCGTCTGGGACCCTTGGCCGCGCAGGAATATGCCCCGGTAATCAGGCACCCGCGAGCCCACGAGCGCGGCCAGTTCCGGATACACTGAATTTGTAATGTAATACCCTAAAATATAAGGACAACGCCGAAAGAATTTCTATCGGCGTTGTCCTGCAAGTTGCTATACAGCTATATAAATATGTATTTACTGAAATACATATTTATGGTTTTGCTCGGATAAGGCAGCGGACGTAGATGTGATCCGGAGCTGTCTCTTCACTTCCAGTATAGTCTGTCGGGTTTCCTCCTCCTGTACCGATGCTTCCGCTTACGGTTCCGCTTTTCAAATTTCCTGTTACAGAACTAGAATTAGCTGTTTTTGTTGACATATTCGATCTAATATTGCTTGAACGAATGGGACCGGACCCACTTATTACATCCGCTGCGTTATAGTAGTTCGTTGTCCAGAGCACAGCGTCATCACTGTATTTTTGCCCAGCCGCCGTGCCACTCAGGGCTGTACTCACGAGCTGCCCGGAAAAGGAGTGCGTGTGAGTCGGCTGCGTATGGTTATGGCTCTTGATCGAGTTGGACACGGTCTGCCCGACGCTATGCCCGGCCTGGAGGCCACGCAGAAAACGTCCCCGGTAATCGGGCACTCGGCTGCCTATAATTCCGACCAGTTCCGGGTACACTGGTGGCAAGGAAATAACCAGCTAACATATAGAGACAATGCGAAGAAAGAACTCTTTCATCGCATTGTCTCCATATTTTATGCAATTACAATTTTAGGAAAATTCTTTCACGAAATAGTACTTCTCT
>ERZ1673695.1446-NODE-1446-length-24140-cov-25.849242_pt1 | contig 24140 bp, 20 predicted proteins | sample MGYA00580225_ERZ1673695 | MGnify/ENA primary metagenome ERZ1673695 (study PRJEB41218, sample SAMN15661739) | gut metagenome | host: Homo sapiens | place: Canada: London | collected 2015-08-20/2019-03-30 | study: EMG produced TPA metagenomics assembly of... | reverse complement strand
ATTCTCCGGGTCCGACACAAGAATACCCGGAAGTTGCCTCGAAAGCTATTCACAAAACTGCACAAGGTCACGTGCCTGGAATGGGTACATATCCACCAGACTGCCCGCGCCGGTTCGCCCGGCGCGGGCGTTTTGGTTTTAGCGGATCTGCGTGCGGTCGCGGGGTTTGCGGCGGGGCTTGTCCTGCTCCTGCTGGCGGCGGTATTCCTCCCGGCAGGCGGCGGTCTTTTCCACCTTCTCGATGATGCGTTTGGCGACCGCGTCCTCTTTCCGCAGGGCGGCGATTTGTCGGGTCAGCTCCGCCCGCCGCTGAGCCGCCACAGGCGGCGGCTCCATCCACCGCAGCTGCCGGGCGCAGTCCGCCCGTTCTTTGCAAAGGGCGGTGATTTGCCTCGCCAGTGTCTCCCGGTGGGCCTTCACCTCCGCCACCGTGGAAAAGCCCCGCTGGCTGGTCAGATGCAGTTCCTCCAGCGTCTTGCCGATGTCCCGCTACAGGGCGTTGATCTCCGGCCAGTTCACCCGGGGCGCGGGCCGCTTCGGGTAGATGCCCAGCTGGTAGCAGTAGTAGAGATACAGCCGAAACAGGCTGCTCTTTTGATGAACAAACACACCCCGGTACCGATATCGCCGTGCAGGCGGATGATATGTGAGCCGGGGCCGCAGGCTGTATTTGGGGTTGAAATTCAGATCATAGAAGTGGGGGCCGTACCGGGCAAAGTTCTGGGCCAGCGCCCACTCCAGGGCGGGCCAGTCGTATTCCGCCCCCAGCCGGTAGACCCGCACCGCCCGGCCGCCGTCCAGCGAACGGATGGTAGCATATTTGCGCCCTTTCTCCCGCCGCCAGAGATACCCCTGCTGCCGCAGCACCCGGGCAAAGTCCCGCTCGGTGCTGGCTTGAGAAACGGCCTTGCGGATGGCCCGGCGCATTGCCTCGTACCGGGTCTGGCCCTCCCCCTCGTAGAGTGGCCGGGGCTTTTTGCCGCCGGGCTGCTGAATCACCGTGAGGGCGTGTTCCCGGCACAGCTGGTCGGACACCCGGCGCATCTCCCGGTATTGGTCCCGCCGCTGCTCGTACTTCTTGCCGTCCACATAGGACACCGCGTTGATGACGAAGTGGTTGTGCAGGCAGTCGGTGTTCAGATGGGTGGCCACCAACACCTGGAACCGCCCGCCCCACACCCGACGGGCCAGTTCCACCCCGATGGCGTGGCACTGCTCCGGGGTCACCTCCCCGGGCTTGAAACTCTGGTAGGCGTGCATCGCCACCACCCCCTCGATCTTGCCGAACCGCTCCTGCACCGCCCGCATCTCCGCCCAGGCGGTGGCAGGGCGGCAGTGGACGCCGCTCACCAGCTGGGCCGTTTCCTGTAAAGTGGTCTTGGCGTCGTTCTCTGCGTAGTGCAGCGCCTGAGCCAGGCCGCTGTACTCGGTCTTGTCCGGGTTGGCGGCGTAGTCCACCACCCGGCGCAGGCTGTCCCGTACCGGCCAAATTTTAGTGGTCGCCAGAGGCATCCTCCTTCCGCAAGAGGCTGTCCAGCAGCCCTTCCCGGCAGCGGCGGTACTCTTCCGCCAGAGGCGGGTCCAACCGGGCCAGCTGATCGGTCAGGTTGTCCATCCAGGTCAGGTAGCTAAAAAACGCCTGGGGCGGGTGGAACCGTGGCTCATACCCCAGCGCCCGCTGGCGCAGATATTCCGACAGGGTCAGCCCGCATCGGCCGGCCGCTGTTTGGATTCGTTGTTTCTCGGCGGGGCTCACCCGCACATTGAGGCCCACGCTTCTTGTTCTCACAGAGCCACCTCCGCATGGGGGTTCGGGGTGCTCTCCGTACTGGCCGCGCCTGCGGCGGCGAAGGGTTGCCCGGTGGCAACACAAAGCCCATGCTTGTTACCCCCAAGCGCCTCCTGTGACGACGATGACGATGGTGACGATGATTCCGCCATATCCACGGCGGGGTCAGGTATATCGTTTGTATCGTCATTTGCGTCATCACCGTCATACCACAACCGAAGCTGTCGGGCGTTGGCGGTACGGTGGCTCTCACAGTGGATGCCCATGGGCGCCAGATCGGTAGGGTAAAATTCCACCAGCCTGCGGGTCAGCTGGTTGGGCTGCACATCGGGGATGCCGGCGGCGGCCAGCAACTCGGTGGCGGTACCCTGCCAGCACTTCTGCCGCTGAACAAACGCGGCCACCGCCCACACGCAGGCGGGCACGGCCTTGCGGGCCAGCTCCTCGGAGGTCTCCTCCTGCTCCAACTCCCAGCGGCAGTCCTCCCAGCGCAGGTCCAGGGCGCGGCTCTCCATGTCCCGGCCGGTCACGTGCAGCTGGGCGTTCAGGCTCATCCGCCGGCGACGCAGCACCCAGCTGGTGTCCGCTCCGCCCATCAGGGCCACCGAGCCGGAAATGTCATCGAAGGGGTCGTCGGTCCGGTCCTTGCGCTGATGATGCACCAGCAGGATGCCGATGTTGTGCCGGTCGGCCAGGGATTTCAAGGCGCTCATGTCCCGATAGTCGCAGGCGTAGACATTGCCGTTAGCATCGCCAGTGCGCACCTTTTGCAGGGTGTCGATGACCACCAGCCCGGTGTCCGGGCGGACGGCCAGGAACTGCTCGATCTGTTCCTCAAGACCGTGGCCCAGCCCCTCGCAGGCGGTTTGAAAGTAGAGGTTGTCCGGCATTTCCTCCTCGCTCAACCGGAACAACCGATTCTGGATGCGGCTGTATGTATCCTCGAGGCAGAGGTATAGCACCGCTTGGGTGCGGAGTTGCCGCCCCCAGAGTTCGCCGCCTTTGGCCAGCTGCAAACACAGCCAGAGGCAGAGCCAGCTTTTACCGATCTTGCTGCCGCCCGACAGCATGGACAGCCCGCCGGACAACAGATCGGGAACGAGCCACCGCACCGGCGGCAGCGGAGTGATGGAAAGAGTTCGCGCGTCAATGGGTTCGAATTTCGTCAAAAGCATTTCTCCTTTTCGATTGGTTTGTTGGATGAGGCGGACGCGGCCACAGCGGCCCCAAACAGGCCCGCAAAACGGTCTTGGCCCCGTCGCGGGGGAAAACGCCCGCACCGCCTGTCAGGCCCCGCACAGGGCGAACACCGGGCGGACAGCGGCGAGGGGCGCTTTGGGGCGCAAAGGGTCAGGAGCCGGCGGCCCGGGCGGCGGGCTGCACACTGTTCTCCACCACATAGCGGATCACGTTGATCTTGGGAATCTTGTAGGCGTTGCCGAGTTTCAGCCCCCGGATGCTGCCGTCTGTCAGCAGGTCGTAGGCCGCATGGCGGCTGATGCCCAGCATGACCTGCAGCTGACGCACCGTTACGATGTCGGGATAGTCGGCGAACAACAGTTTGTAAAGGGTTTGGATGTCAATATTCTTCATCAATCACCTGCTCTCAAAAATTTTTCGCGGCGCGAAATGCGCGCCTGAGTGGATAAGCGGACAGCGGACGCCGGCCGGAAGCGGCGGTACCCCTCCTTTCTGTGAGGTTGATGGGCAGCGGCCAAGGATTCCTTATGCAGGATTCCTTGTTTCGGATGTGGCAGCACTTTGGAGTTCCTTATGTGGGGTTCCTTGCCGCGACGGACGGCAGAATTTGCCTGAACAAGGAACCCATCATGTAGGGTTCCTTGACGCGGTGTCTTGGCTGGGAAAAAGTCCCCTCATTATATACCAGTAGCTCAGACCCTCGAAAACGAAACACCTTCCCAAAAATTTTTTAAAGTTTGGCGAATTTAATGGGGAGCCGGCTACAGAAAAAAGTCCTCTCGTTATATATCAGTAACACGGACCCCCTTCAAAATTTCACTGTTCCGAAAAGGAATTAAGAAATCCGGTAATTTAACGGCAAGTTGGCTGCAGAAAAAGTCCTCCCATTATATACCAGTAGCTCAGACCCCCTCAGAATTTCACCCTTCCAAAAATAAATTCAGAAGTTTGGCGGTTTTGACGATGCCGCGGGTCATAAAAAAATATCCTCCATCTTATATAAGTTACAAAGACACCTGAAAACGAAACACCTTCCAAGAAAAAACGGTAAAGTTTGGCGATTTTGACATATCTTATGGCCCCAACGCTTTTCCCGTCCACAAGGAAGCCTAATTAGGCTTCCTTGTCGGGTCGAAAAGGCAAATTGTAAGCAAAAGTGGAAGCCTTATTAGGCTTCCTTTTTCTTTTTGCGGAGACCCGCCAGTGGCGCTTTCAAGCTGCGAAATACCCTGAGCACAGTTGCCCGCTGCGGCTATACGAACAGCAGCGCGCCGGCCAAAGGAACAGCGCCTCCGGCCCACAAACCTCGCAAAACCGCCGTAAACGGCGATCCAGGCAGGGTGTTCCCGACAGAAAGCCCTCGAAAGATACAGCTTGTGATACACCCAGCATACAGAGCCAAATGCGCGGCCAGGCCATTGCCGCTCATGGATACCCGGCGCTTTGTTCGTTCCAGTGGGTAATACAATACATCGGTCCTCCTTTCCGTGACCGGGAGAAGGACTGCCGAAAACCGTGTGAGCAGAGCAACAAAAAAAGAGCCGCATGAACAAAGGCTTCGGGAAAACCCGAACACCTGCTCACACGGCCCTGGTAGTCTTAGCTTTGGAAAGCCAGCTCCTGATCACTCGTTGTTTGCTATTCAGTTGTGGATCGTCTGTTGGCTATAACCTCCAATCCATAAATTCAGGATAACATAGATACAGAAAATGTCAAGGGCTTTCATGAAAACTCCTGAATTCATAAAAGCAGACCATTCGCAAGTTATAATGAAACTCATGAATTGCTTAGTCTTTATGAGGAGGCTCTACGCATTCTTTTCACCATAAAACTGCTTGACCTCTTCACCAAAGCTGTGTGCGGATTGCAATTCACGAAATTTATCGGTCATGTCAAACTGTCGGTTATCTTTATCTTCATAGACCTCTACTTTATAGACTGGTTCCAAATCTGTTCCGCTGCATTTTAGTATATATACTTCTTCGTTATCATCTTTCTCAACGGCATCAACATTTGCTTTGAAAATGTACTCGTGCGTTATGACAGCGTAACCATACCCAAACAAGGTGCCCTTACGCTCTTTATCGAAACGCATAGCAAATTCCTTGCCGGGAGAAAAATTCTCATCAATTGGTGATTCAATGCTTTTGTAAGGTATCCTGACAGTAAAATTACCCATGTTTGACCGGAGGGGAACTTTTTGAACCAGCAACAGATAGAGAAGATCTGTGTTCATTCGGTCGGCGGCTGTACCTGATTTTACATTGAATTTTGCACCCAACATAATTTCCAAAAGCCAGGCTCGATGCCAGAATGCTTGCTCGTCGTACAATCGCTCCAACAAATTTTTGTCTTGCTCACTGACTGTTTCTCGACAAAATACTTTTGCTAAATGATATGTGGCGTTTAATTCCTTCCAAAGCGTTTCGGTATCGGGAGCATTAGAAAAGTTACATCGCCAGCCGAAATTGACTTTGTTGGATCCTTCTTGATATTTTATTTCAACATGTGAAACAACTTTATCAGCATCGCGAACAATGACAGTATGATCGTGATTCTCTCTACACAAAAGATAATTGTAATCACCAAAATCAGTTGATAGGTGAAAAGGGAAACAATCCGATGGAAAAATAACAGGATCAAGAATATTGGTATACGAGTCAAACAGGTGTTTCCCGGTCTCTGTGCAAGAGTAAATATCTAACTTTTCCAATCCCGTAATCGTACTCGATTTTCCTTGTTCAATCTTTTTCAGTCCGGTGTTTAAGAACTCTTTCTTTGACTCGGCAGAATCAAAACGCAAAACCCCTTCTATTGTTGGTTCTGTAGTGGAAAAAATATGTTTAAGCAAATTTGCCATTCTTACCAATCCTTTCGAATCTCCTGAAGAACAAGTATTTTACTTATCAATAAACATCGCTCTTCTATTTTATCTGTCAAGAAGTTTTCGCTTGGTAACTGCAAGATCAAATTTATCGTATCTATTCTGGCCTGTTCATCAGGCACGATAATATAGCGAAGTTCGCTGTAATCAAAATCCAATCGTAATGCCTCAAAAGGCGGTTGCACAAAAAAATCGGACTGCTTGTTTAGAAAGCCTTCATTTCGCCAGCCTAGCTCATAAGGGTTTGCAATTATAGGATACAGGTCAATGGCAGCTTCTGCTGAAAGTTTTGATAAAACATCTAGACTGGGTACATAGCGCCATTCCTGTTCATCGTAGAAGTTTTTATACATTGAAATGTTTCGAGATGTTCCCTCGATTTCAAAGACACGTTCCATTTTTCCACGAAGAGGTTTTACAAATGCTAAGCGCGTCAACACATCAGATGTTATGTCATCAGGTAGTTCATCCATGCTTATGGCACAGAAAAATGTTGCTTTGAGATCTCTCACATAATGGCTCTTTTTATTCAGGTAATGTATCGGTTGCAGCCCCTGTCGCTCGCCCCATTCTTTTGAAAAGGCGACTGCATACTTTCCGTAACATCCGGTATGACTGGTATCACATGAAACGGGTTTGCGTGTTTCCTCATCCACGACATTTGCTTCTGTTTGCAAGGTGCTTTTGTGAAGAGGAATATCACAAAAACATTTTTGCAAAACAGCTATCTCTCGAAATGGAGTTCCGTCGTTCATTAAATCCAAATAGGCAACATCTTCTATACAATATCGTGGGAAAAGAGCTTTCTTTTGAAGGGCGAAATCCAAAAAACTCTGCTGCTTCATAAAATGAAACAAAGCATTAGAGCTTTGGCTATAGTCCTCATGAAAACTATCAGCATTTATTATTTCCTGCATTGTCATAACTCCTATGTACTTATGTGGGAACTATATGCCTTTTGCGGTAGAAGGGCTAACGTTTCGGCGCCGCCTCAAACTCGTGGAACAAGAAATGCATCCGCCGGATTCGCTTATTGATGTGCCAGTGCCCGCAATACCAGGCGTCACAGGTCAGGCGGTCGTCGATGGTATCCAGCCACCGCTCGGTGGAGTCATCCACGCTGCTCTGGTCGATGCCAGGCAGAAAGGCTTCCACCGGCTCGTACTTGAAGGGGCAGGTGTGGCTCAGCACTACTGGAACCTGCCAGTCCCGGGCGGCCAGCACATGTTCTACTTTGGCTTTGGTGGCTTCGTCGGGCTGTTCGTCTTCCCACCAGCGGAAGCCCCGCATGAGGCGGTAGTACTTGTCCACGCTGTAGGCGCCGCCGATCACTAGATGCTCCCGCCCTTCCAACGTGTAGATCTCGCCGTCCACGGCGAACAGGACATGGGGGAACTCCGGCTGGACATACACCTGGCCGCCGTTCCAATCCTGCAACACATATCCGGGCACATGGCCAGGCCGGCACTCGTGGTTGCCGTGGATGCACAAAACCGTGGGCCCGCAGGCGTTGAGCTGCTCCTTAACGTATATGTCTCGTTTGTTCAAATAGTAGTTGGCCCCCACGTCGCCCAGGATCACCAGGGTATCGGCGGGCTGCAGCCGCATCTGCCGACAGAACTCCACGATCTCTGCCACATCGCCATGGGAATCGCCCGTGTAGAACACCATACCGCTCACTCCTTTTTTCCATTATAGCAGAGAGCTGGTCCTATAGTGTGGACTATCAGAAAACAGGGGCGTGAAATTGCACAACTTTGTCCGCTCGGCGAACGGAAAGCGGCAAAAGTTGTGCAGAATTGAGGTTGGACTGGAGGGTATACGCCGGGCATACTAACAATCATTTGACAACGATTATTAGAATGATAATTAGATAGCAGAATACATATTGTGCGGTAATTGTACGTCTTTTACTGCAGAGTATATTCATGTCGCACGAGCCTTGTTGACCGCCGTCGCAATATGAAACATAATATTATTGCTTAAGTAAATAGTGCACACGGATCACGTGACAATTTTCTGCTAATGTCTATAAAATATTATGGCACAAAAATCGCCGCATCATGGTGCTTCAAAAGATAAGCTGCGTAAACTGTGCGGATGCACAAGACCTACAAAACCAACTAAAAATGGAGCCCGGAAGAAAAATATGCAAGAGCAACCACTTACACAACAACAGGCAATAGCAATCTCATTAATAAAGACCGATTTGAGATTTCTTTTTACTATCGTAAAAAACAGCGAGCGTTTCAAGTCGAATTATTGGCTTTCTTTTATGCCATATATGGGGATAATAATTGACGGCGTGGAAGATTGGCTCCAGGCCTATAATCGTAGCAGTAAATACACGATCACGGCGCCTACTTTCAAAAAAGAGGAGCAACAGTTCTATGAAGAAATGCGTTCTGCAATCAAAATGTGGAGCATGGAGTACGATGAGTTATATCAAAAACTAAAGATTTTATATGAAGAAAGCGATCGGTATTTCTCTTCTCTTTGCCGTCCAATTGCGAAAAAACTTCATCTGTATGATATTTTCGGTGTTGACTTGGCAAATGACCAGTATTGTGGCAACACGATATTATGCGCTTTTAATTCTCCGCGATACAAGTTCAACAACGATTCTACGCAATATGGGGAACACATTATGAAGATGGCGAAAATCGGAGGGAAGTATATTTCTACTTTCGGTGCAGTAGAGGCGTATAAAACAGATCCTTTCATGACTTTTTCTTATAAAGACTATGGAGGTTTTATCAAATCTCCGGTGGGAAACAGCTTCAGCGATAAATTCATGTTGTTTTCTCTTTTGTGCCAAATACAATTTGTCCTTCTCTGTATCGATGAATTTGTCCTTGAAGAATGCGCAACCAAACTGCGATTTCTATATTTGCAGTACTACTATACAGTTCCCATGATTGAAAAGTATAACAGCAAAACAGGAAGGGGGATATCCATCGACAAGAGGTGGGTGTCAATCGGATACAGAAATGCGATGGCACATTACAAAGTAGGAGTCGCATTGCGAACAGGTGAAATCCTTTTTGACGATCCGCTATTTGGGCTTACGCAAAAATTTTTTGGTTGTGATTCTGTTACACTCAAACGTAATATCAAAATAATCCTAGAATCGGTCGCGCAACAAATTAAGGAACAACTGAGCTTAAGATAGAGTTTTACGTTTACAATAGACGAAAAATCATCGGCTCGAAGATTCAAAAATGGTTACTTAAAAATAGCCTGGCGGTATCGGAAAAGCTGCCAGGCTATTTACTTATCATGCTTATCATAAATCGTAGAAACGGCTTGAAAGTGAAAGAAGGGCTCATACACGGAATTTTTAATAAAAGTGTGATTGCAAAGCACAAAAACACATATAAAAGTGTGATTCCGGGTAAGGTGGCCTTGTGCGCCAATAAAGCCGCAGGGCAGCGCCCTCTTTCAAAAGCAGACTGTTTGGCATGAAACAGGATGTCACGATTTATGCCTGATTCAGGCCCGCTGCGAAAGAAAGCCAATGCCCTGGCGCAAACAGGCAAAATCCATTTAAAGTCTGTTTCGAACAACCCTTGAATTCTTCCTGACAATTGTTATAATACTTGTTAGAACCGATTGTTAGGATGGAGGACAGTTCCATGATGGAGGGCAAGACCACAGAATTCAAACGGGAATATGTGGAGGATATCAAATACACGGCAGTCGCGTTTGCCAACACCGACGGCGGCAAAATTTATATTGGCATCAACGACGACGGCAGCGTTCAGGGCGTAGGGGATACCGACGCCGTGATGCTCCGCGTCACCAATATGATCCGTGACACAATCCGCCCGGATGTCACCATGTTTACTGAGTGCGGCGTGGAGACCATCGACGGGAGATCGGTGGTGGTCCTTACGGTGCAGCGGGGCACTGCCCGGCCCTATTATCTGGCGGGGAAAGGGATCCGGCCGGAAGGCGTGTATTTGCGCCAGGGTGCGTCCTCGGTGCCGGCGTCGGAGACGGCCATCCTGAACATGATCAAGGAGACCAGCGGCGATTGCTATGAGGACGCCCGCTCCCTGAATCAGCAGTTGACCTTCCGGAAGGCGGAGGACTATTTTGCCCGCCACGAACTGCCCTTTGGCGAGAGCCAGAAGCGGACCCTGGGCATCATTGGTGAGGATGGGATGTATACCAACCTGGGGCTGCTGCTCTCCGATGAGTGTGTCCACACCATCAAACTGGCCGTGTTTGAGGGGAGCAAAAAAACCACCTTCCGGGACAGGCGAGAACTGGGCGGCTCGCTGCTGGAGCAGCTGGAAGACGCCTATGCCTATATTGACCAGTTCAACCGCACCCGGGCAGAGTTTGCCGGCCTGGACCGCATCGACAAGCGGGATTATCCCCCGGAGGCGGTGCGCGAGGCGCTGCTCAATGCAATCACCCACCGGGACTATAGCTTCAGCGGCTCCACCCTCATCAGCATTTTCGACGACCGCATCGAGTTCGTGACCATCGGCGGCCTAGTGCGCGGGCTGACTTTCGATGATATCATGCTGGGCGTGTCGGTGTTGCGAAACCAGAAACTGGCCAATGTATTTTATCGCCTGCGGCTGATCGAGGCATATGGCACCGGTATCCTGCGGATCAACGAGTGCTACGCAGACAGTGAAGTGAAGCCCCTGTTTGAAGTGACCGACAATGCGTTTAAAATCACCCTGCCAAACAGGAATTTCACCGGAGAACGAAAAGAGAAAACGCCCGCTGTGCCGGCAAGGACTAAGGACAAGGCGCAGCGGCAGGATATCATCCTTCGCCTGGCGAAAAAGCAGGGGGCGGTGACCCGCAAGGATGTGGAAACGGCTTTGCAGGTATCCCAGTCTTCCGCCATTCTCATTCTTCGGGAGATGGTGGACAAGGGTCTGCTGGTAAAGGACGGGACAGGTAAACAGTTGAAATACCGGACAGTAGAGTGAATCTGGACAACGCGGAATCTAAAGAAAAGGCGAGAATTGGCGACCAATAGGCCGAGCTAGTGGGAAAGCAGTACAAATACTACGGGTTTTCCAGACCAAGCAGCCGGATTATCCGGGAGCATATTCGATGGAGTGGTTTGTGGAAATCGTGAAGGGATTGTAACTGGTGAGTGCCCACTGGATAAAAGGATAGGCTTTGTAAAAGTAGGGAGAAGTCTTATGACAGTAAATTATTGGATGAAATGTCCAGTTTGCCAAAAAGTAACAAGGTTACGCTCACCTGCGGGATATGTATATAGAACTCCGGTGAGAATTCACTGTGGAAATTGCGGAACCTTGATGACAGGGTATTTTATTTCAGACAATAAGAAAATACGGGCATTTTATGAGCCAGAAAATGCAAGCGAAGTAAGAAGAGACGCTGACAATTTAGAAGCGGATTATTATGGCGAGGTCTCGGCTGAAGTATTAACGCATAAAGTTTGCGATTTTACAGAAATGGAATCAGCGCAGTTTCCTTGCCAATCACCAGCAATGATTTCTCTTAGAAAGATTGACATAGACGATAATGAAGCTTTTATAAATTATATATGCTATTTAGAAGATACCTGCTCTAATTGGAGTGTCATAAAACCCGAGTATGATTTGTTCATTAATCGGAAATATGATTTTATCAAGGATCGCTGCAAAAACGAAGCTGCAAAAAAAGGATATGTTTTAACATCTGAATTTCAAATTCAACGATTTTTTGCTTGGAAATTCTTCTATGAGGTAGCAGGCTTATGGAAACCAGGAGAAATATCGTCTGCATTAAGAAGTGTAAATTATGAATTTCAGCATTTAAATAAGTTGGAAATACAACGAATTCTCGAGGTCGTTCCACCAGAAAAGCTGCAAGATATGCAAAACAAACTATTTGGTATTTTGTTTAATTATATTCGCATCTCGTTGTATTTGGCACCGGCCCTATCTACCTTTTACTACAAGGATGTGGATGATATAGACTATGAAAAATACGGATTGTCTACATGTTCCTTTGAAGACATTAAAGGGTTTTATCAAGACACATTTGAGGATTTGTGTCGGTATTGCTATATTATCAAAATGTTAGACAATATTAAATACAGAGGAAAATATGATGTAACAAACGGTTGTATGGATTTAACAGAGTTTCAGAATAGCTCTAACGGCGTCAAAATTAAAAATTTGCCTAGTGATGAGTTCTTTTCTAAAACATTTGGGGTTAATCCAGACATGAATGTTTTACGGAATGGAATTGGCCATAATAATTACACCTACGATGGAATAGGGCAAATGCTTGATTTTGTGCCAAACCCGAAAAAACCTGATGTACATCAGAAACTTTATCTTCTTGAAATAGCTCAACGCTGCTTGAAATTAATGCAGTCTACGGCTATATTGGAGTTTTATATACATGAATTGCTCAGAGAACATTATCGTGCCAAAGAGGAAAATATGAGCTTTCCCAAGTGGATGTATAACGGAGTCTCGTCGCAATCACATTGCCCATGCGGAAGCGGAAAAAAGTATGGAAAATGCTGCAAAAAGGTAATAAAGCCACAGCCTCAAAATATATGGGATTATCCCCACAAGGCGTGTATGCGAATGGAAATGTCACATTTTCCGAAGCAGAATGTTTTCGGATTCTAAAAAGGAATTTGTCAATTGCATTGCTTACAGTGGCCTTTTGCGCAACAAAATGATTCTTATGGGCAACCAAACAGGGGAGCATTTTCCTTACCGGAAAATGTTCCCCTGCTCTAGCTTTCAACTATTCTTCCTTGGCCTTCTGGGCTTCGGCGCCACCACCGAGATCATAATATAGTGCTCCTTGCTCTTTTTCGTGATGCTGTTGTAGTCCTCTGAGGTGAGGAACTCCAGCAGCCACTTCTTCAGCACCTTATAGGTGTGTTGATACTCTGATCGGAACTGTGGGCATCCCGAAAGCAGCACACTGCATCCCCCGGCGTATTTTTAAGGAACAGTCTTGCAATTCGGTCCAGTTTCGCTATAATACAAATAAATACTGTTTTTTGATTTTGTATTTTAAATGGCGGTGACGGCTTGTGGCAAGAAAGGCGTATTCCGATGAGGAGAAAGAACAGGTAAAGCAGGCCTTGATGGCCACCATGATCCGGTGCATCGCGGACCGGGGCTTGATCCACAGCAGTATTGATGTTCTGTGCAAAAACGTAGGGATCTCCAAGACCTTCTTCTACAGTTTCTTCTCCTCCAAGGAGGAACTGGTGCTCTACGCCCTGCGATACCAACAGCCCAAGCTGCTGGATTATGCCAGATCCCTAATGGAGGACCCCGGGCTCAGCTGGCGGGCGGGGGTGGAGACCTTTCTGAAAAACTGCTGTTACGGAGCCAAAAGCGGAGTCGCTGTTTTGTCCATCGAGGAAGAGCAGCAGGTGCGCCACTGCCTTTCCGAGGAGAATTTCCAGGCCTTCCGACAGGATCAGGTCAGTTTTTATGGGAAGCTGCTTTCCATTTTTGGCCTCCCTGTGGACAGTATTGACCCCCGGCTGTTTGGCAATCTGGCCCTCAGCATGATGATGGTGCACAAGGCCATCCCGGACACCATGCCGTTTCTGTTTCCGGAGGTGGCAGAGGACATGGTGGACTTCCAGATCAGGGCGCTGGTGGACGAGATGGAGCGGGTAAAAGAGGATGCGCGATAGAGGAAAGCAAATGGATAGAGATCGGTACCCCTGCCCAAACGGACGGGAAAGACAGAAGAATATCGTCAGGCACAGGGCCTTGGGAAAACAGGTCCTGGTTCTGTGCGGCCTTTTCACGCCCTGCGTCAGCCTGTCCAAGTGACAGTGCGGCGCAGGACATTTTTTATTGTTTGGAAAGAGGTAGACTTATATGAATTTACCAAAACGAAATAGTGCGGACGGGCGCTGTTACTGGATGAAGCCCGAGGTACAGGAAGAACTGCAGCCGCTCTTTGACCAGTGCATCCAGGACGCCATCGACGGCAGGATCACGCGGCTTGATTCCCTCTGGCCGCCGGTAGTGGTCAGCAGTCAAGGCGCGCCCTTTGAGGTGCACACTCTGGTGAGAAAATGGACCGAAGCGCAGCGAGCCGAGACTCTCGACGCGGAAAAGGCCATTGCTTTCAGCGAAAACCTGCGCCGCCGGAGCCGGTGGGGTGAAATTGACCACTATTTACTTAATATGCTGAAACGGGAGCTGCAGGAGAAATATTTTGCTGTGACAGGCAATGAAGATGACCACTTCTGGGATCGGGAGTATTCCCTGAAACCAGGCATTCGTGCAGAGGAGGTCCCACAGCCGCTGCTGCGCTTCGCCTGCTATGTGGCGGTGAGCTATAAAGTGTATGGTTTGGACTTTGAGTATCTGGACACCAATTACCTCTTTGGACTGGTGGAGAAAGTCCGTCCGGATATGGTGAAAAAGCTCCGGGAACATGGGACCGGCAGGCTGCCGCTCAACCTGCAAAAGCGGAAAACCGAGCACTTCACCGCATCGGCCAACGATGCCTTTGCCGTGATCCGTATTACCGCCAGGGACAACACGGAGGAATGCTGCCGTGAAGTGCTGAACTACCTGTGTGAGGTTCTGGAGCAGGAGGATTTTCCCCGCAGCTATGCGGTGGAGTTCAAAGGGCCGGAAAAGAGTTATCTTCCCATCACAGGACTGCCCAAAAAGGGAGTAAACCAGCTCTTTGCCTGTGCCGTGCAGTACCCTGGCCTCCACCCCCTGATGGAACGGTACGCCCGGCTTGCCATGCGGCAATATGAGCAGTACACCAATCTCAGCGATGAGCAGTGCGCGCTCCCCGGAAGTTTTGCCGTGTTCGCCCTGGGAATGCTGGGGCAAGAATGGTGGCAACTGGTATGGGATTATCTCGATCTCTGCGATGATGAGCACTCCCACTTACAGGAAAAATTCCTCCGGGAGTATGTGAAACAGTTCGGATTTACCGCCGATACCGTCCCTGTATTTGTCCGTGGGGTGCTGTCCATGCAGAACATGAAGTATTCCAAGGACTATGCCGCGTGGATGGCAAACGCAGAAAGCCTGGACGCTCTGCTGGAGGCAAAAGTCCATCTGTCCGAGATCGTTCCAAGCGGTTTTTCCTCCGACGAGGATGACGATGATGACGAGGACGAGGAACCCGCTGAAGAAGCAGAAGCCAGCCCGGAGGAAGTGCTGCAATACGCATGGGAAACGGTCTGCTATGTGATCTGGGGCAAAGCAAGCGCCAAAGGCGGTCAGAAAGTGGTGGAATCAGCTCCGGAGGAATTAAAGGAACGGTATTCGGAAATTTTTCGGTAGGAGCAAATGAATGACGATTCTGGAACAACTGCCCCCTCAATGGGGTCAAACGGGAACAAGCGATTCTGGAGCTGGGCAAAGACGCTGCCAAACGGTTTGGCGATGAGTGAGTACAAAAATAGCAAGAAAGCAAGTGCCTGAACTGTGAACTGCGAAGAAAGGAAAAGACAAAATGAAAACCTTCGACCCCAATTACAAACTGCTGGACGAGATGTATGAGGATAATTACTATCCGACTTTTCTGGTAGACAAGGTAAAGAATGAACTTCAAAAGGTCATTGACCTGCTGGAGAGCGGCGAAACGGATACCGAAGTGATACAGAAAACGCTGGATGAAGCGGTCTGCGGCATCAACGATCTGCAGGATGAATTTTACGAAAACAACAGCGAGATCGAAACGGTGGCCCGGGATTGCATCGGCGTCACTGTGGCCTACATTCTGGAGTGGTTCGGTATCCCGATTGACATGGAGGAGGCCATCCGGGAACGGGACTGGTAATTCTTCCGTGCTTTGACCACAGGATTGTTGCTGTGATGCAGGAATTGGGCAAAGGAGAAACTACTCATGGAAGAGTTCAAACACACCATAGAGGATGCGCTGGACATTCTGAAATTTGACGGAGCCGTGCAGGACACGCTGGCCCGGCTTCGAGAGAAATGGGGCCCACAGGTCCCGGCGCTGCTGGATGAACGCTTCGATGCCGTCGGTGTGCAGTATATGAAACTGCCCCATGAAAAAGGGGCGGCGGCGTTGGGGCAGGAACTTTCTGCCTTCGGCTGGGCGCTGTATAACCTGGACGATGAGGATGAGTATCTGTTTGCCTTGATCCCAGAGGAAGAACGCAGCGAATGGGAACGTTACTGCAAAAAGCAGGGGCAATATTGCCACCTGATGAAACAGCAAGGGCGAAAATGGGGCGACCATGCCAAGGAGCAGGACCCTGGGAAGCTGATGCCCTGCGAGGAATACATACTTCAGGATGAGTACGATTATTTCTTCAACTCCCTGGCGGGTGATTTTGCGGCGGGCGAATGGAAAAACCAGGATGCAGAAGAATGGAAAAACGGCTGTGTGGCCGATCTGCGCCAGCGTCCGCCCCAGGTGACCCGCGCCCACAGTTTGCCGCACCTTGGGTGCCTTACCTATTCCCCGGAACATGAACTCTATGCCGCGTCCAGAGCCGCTGGCAGCGGGACTATTGGGCGGGCATTACTGAGCAAGAATCCGGCTACCCTCAACTGGGCCGAACCGTCCCCCATTGGATATGACGGTCCACCCCGGACCCTCTGCTGGGCTGACCATTCGCTCTGGGTGGGTGATCCCACCAACGCTACACGGATTGAACTGACTGACCGGGGCACCTGCCAGGATGTGAAAAACTGGACTCTGCCGGAAGATGGATGGAGCACCAAATACCATTGCGGCATTGTGGCGGACGGGCTGGGCCGGGTCTACTTTTCCAACGAGTGGTACAAGGGGCAGATCTACCGCTGGGAAAACGGCAAGGTAACAAAACACGCCTTTTCGCTGAATGGATACGACCATCTCTCCGAGGCTGTTCCCGTTCCCGGCACAGGCCGCATTACCATGATCCATGCCATCAGCGGCAAGGGGCGGGTGGAAGAATGCCTGCTGGAACTGGACATGGACACCGGGCGGTGCCGCATCGCCCCCCTGCCCGGCATGGGCGAGGGGCTGAAACTGCGCCGGTTTGCCGGGGACTGGCTGCTGGTGCAGGGAAACGGCGAGATTCTCTCCGATGACTTTGCCCAGCTTGTCAACAGCAATACCCGTGAAGTGCTGCGCATCCGTCCGGGAATGTTCGGCGGGGAGAAAATGCAGCACATCGGAATACTCACCGACGGCACGGTGGTCATCGTCACCCGGCGGGATGGGGTCGGGCCGGTGTTCCGTTACCCCGTCGACTTCTGGGGCTTTTTGCGCTCGGCCAATAAGCCCAAAAAGCTGGAATGGCGGGAGTACAAAGAAGTGTACCCGGATCTGCCCGTCTTTCTGCCGCCCAGGGCCGCGGAGCGAAAAATCGTTCTCAAAAAAGACAGCCTGACCATTCTGGGGTCGGTCTTTACGCCGCCGTTTACCCTGTCGCAGCTGGCGGAAAAGCTGGGGCCCGCCCGTATTGCGCTGCAAAACGGAACACGGAAAAGCCCCCTTACAGGCCGGGAGAGCCCCTATACCCAGGCCCTTGCCCTGTGGGACGAGCTTGGGCTCCAGGGCTGGCTGGAGGAGGATGAGCAGACCATCAAGACCCTTGGCGTGCGGGTAGCGGCGCAGGGGGAGTACGCGGTGCGGCAGCCATTTGACGGAGCGGTCTGGATCGGGTCCAGGGATTACCGGGAGGCCGGCTGGAAGGAGTTCGCCAGATTTGCCCACACCCTCAAATTGGGCGGCTTTACCGTTTATACCCGCTTGCCGGGCCCTGTTTTGGAGGAGCAGTCCGCGCAGAGAGCAAAGCTGGAGGCCCTCTCCGCCATGGTGCAGATCAGCTGGAAAGAGCCGGAGAAAAAGACGGCGAAAGCGCAGAAATACAAGCTGCCCAAGCCGACAGAACCGGTGCTGCACTTTACTACCTTCAACTTCAAGCTGGCGGTCATGGAAGTGCTGATGTACGAAAAAGGCTTGCTGGCCCCGAAACTGGATGCGCATGAGTTCGCCAGAGAGTACAGCCGCCGCAAGATCGACCTGGACGCGGAAGGGTATGAACCCATCCCGGAGATTCGCAAGTGGCTGGAACAATACCCGATCCCGGCGCGGCTGGCCCCAGAGGTGACAGAGATCGAGATGGATGGCGGCAGCGAGATCTATACCCAGCTCTGTCCGTTCTGGGATGGCGAGGACGGAGCCTTTGATCTCAACACCATTACCGAGGCGGAACTGCGCCAGTTCCCCAGTCTCAAACATATAACTCTCATGTCCTCCAAGCCGGAACAGGTGCTGCCGGTGCTGGAACGGTGCGGTATCCAGGTAGACTTGCTGTGAGGTGCGCGGCTATGAACGAGAATTTATTTCGCCCACAATTTGATACATTGAAACTGTCCGATAAGCTCTGGCTGATGCAGACCCTGGGGGCTCGTTATGGCCTTGCCTTCAAGGAGCTGTACGCCTTTTCCCGCTGGGGGCAGAGCTGCACGACGGGAGTGTTTGAAAAAGGCGGCCGGGAGTTCGTCTTTGTTCCGGGCGACACCGTGACCCTTGGCTGGGAGAGCTTTGCCCAGGGGATGGACAAGGCCAACCAGGAGGAACTGGCGGATTTTTTCGCGGAGATCGAATATGAGGGCACCGCGGAGGCGTTTCTCCGACAGGACATGGCCCCGGTTCGCCAGGTGACCATCGGCCCCCTGTTTGTGGGCAGAAAACCGGAGGAGATCGGCTGGGAGAGCGTGCCCATGAACGACCCCCGCATCACCGCCCACCCGGACTGGCTGGAGAGTCTGCGGAAGTGGGCAGGCCGGGACGGCCGGAGTTTTGAAATACACGAAACCGTCCGCTTTGAACGCAATGGCGACAGCTGGCGGGCGTGGCTGTGCCATCCCATGACCTACCCGGCGTTTCAGCGGTCCCTGTTGTGGGAACTGGCAGCCAGCCTTCCCACGCCGGATGAGTGGGCCTATCTGTGTGGGGGCGGATGCCGCACCCTGTTCCCCTGGGGGGATGGGCTGGACTACTCCCTGCATCTGCACCACTATGAAGGCGAGAAAGAGCAGGGCAAGCCATACGATATGGAGCAGCCCAACTTCTTTGGCCTGTCCATCGCCTACGACCCCTATAAACGGGAGCTGGTGGACGGGAAAACACTGACCACCTGCGGCGGCGACGGCGGCTGCAATATCTGCGGCGGCATGGGGCCTTTGCTTGGGTATCTTCCCTGTTCCCCCCACCGTAAACCGGAGGCGCGGGAGGATAACGAAATACACAATGACTATGACGTTTTTCGCCCTGTGATCCGGGTGCAGACCTCCGGGTGGAGAATGGTATCGCCCGGAGATGAGAGGTGATATTACCAGATGATCGAAGCAATTATGAAAATCCATACCACTTCTTCTTCGGTTACATTTGTATGTGGCGATGTTGCTATTATTGGAAACGGTGAGTTTCGGGCTTCATCAGGAAAAGTGGATGGCTTTATCCTGTATGCCGACACTTTACAGTATGAAAACGGGGCGAAGCTCTCACGGGATGAACAGGAAAATTTGAAGTGCCTGTATCAGCACTTTGTATTGAACCGTGAAGATTTCATAGACTGGGATATTTGAATGATGATTTATAGTAAAGCAACGACCGCATAGAAAGTCAAAACACGGAGGTACGGATATGGATTTGTTGCAACAGTGCCGGCAATGGTTTGACCAGAATGAAATTCAGAAGGTGATCGACACACTGGAGGCCATCCCCGCCGGGGGGCGCACCCCGGAACTGGACAGCGAACTGGCCAAGGCCTATATCGCTGTTGCCGATGCAGGAGAACGGGAGCCTTATGAAAAGGCGCTGGAACTTCTGGCGCCCCATGAGGAGCGTTTTGCGGGCGATCACTGCTGGAATTACCGGATCGCCTGCGCCTATTATTACCTGGATGAAGAGGGCCCCGCCCTGCGATACTTTGAAAAGGCGCTGGAAGCCCGCCCCGGAGACAAGGACACCCAGGAATACATAGACGATTGCCGCCATCGTTTGGCCCTGCCCCGGTTTACAAAGAACTTCCGGGAAAGGACCCGGGAGGCGTGGGCCGCCTTTGCCCGCATCGAGGGGACGCTGCGCCAGATCATGGACACAGACAAAAGCCACCAGCGGAGCGAGGAATTGATCGAACTGTGCAGTCGGGCGCTGGAGATCGCGCTGAGCGACACCGCCTTCGAGTTGGGATTCAACGGGGAAAAATATGAACTGATCCTCAGCCCGGAGGGCCTGCGATCCCGTCTGTTTCCGCTGGTGTATTTCCAGCAGCAGGCCCCGGAATCGGTGCTTGCGCACTGGAATATCCGGGTGGGCCGCCAGCCCGCCCCGGGTTTTCTGCTGCGGGCCGGAGAGATCGAGGTCCGGGCCGAGGATGTGCGGATGTGGGCGGAGAAAACCGACGACCAGCGGGTGAACCTGGTGTTGTACTGCGAAAAGCTGACGCCGCTTTTGAACGAGGATGCGGACCGGGTCTGGTGGGCGCTGTCCATGCTGGTGGACCAAACCATCGGGGAAGTTTCCGGCATCGCGCTTGTTGCCGGGATCGACGTCTGTGCCCGGCCGAAAGACGAGCCGTCCATGCCCCTTACCGCGCTGCCGGAACTGCTGCAAGGCATGGGCTTTACTCTCTGGCGGGAGGGCGGCGACTACCTGGAGAACAGCTATGTGGCCTATGAGCGGGAGCCGGTGAAGGACCCGGATGCCGATTGGCGGCTGGATGTCTATGCCGGCAGCTGCCGCCTGCCTGTTCTCATCAACGACTATATGGCCGCCCGCAGCGATACGGTGGACGAGTACCATAAAGACGGCATCGCGGCGGGATTTCTCTGCTACCCCCTGGAAAGCTTTACCGGCGAGGAGCGACGCAAAGCCATTCTGGACTTCCGGGATGCTCTGCGGGATGCCGTCCTGGGGGAGGCGGGAGCACAAGCCGTGACCTTCCTGGGTGGTGCCACCGGCCTGTACTACGGGTATCTGGATCTCATCGCCTGGGACCTTCCCGCCGTACTGACAGCGGCGCAGGCGTTTTTGGGAAAAAGCGGCCTGCCCTGTGCCCACTTCCATGCCTTCCGGCGGGATGTGGGCGGTGTGCCGCTGCTGGAAGAGGAGGAACCGGCGCCTGCCGTTCACGAGGAAACCGGCTCCCTGCTCTCGGCGGAGGACATCCAAACGCTGGCATCCTTTGACGAAGGAACTGCCGGCTACTTTGGGAGAATGCTCCGCTGGCTGGAGGATTTCATCAAAAGCGGCGTGGAAGAAGGACGGTTCACCGAAAAACAGGCCCGCCAGGATTTACAGATCGCCCTCTGGTACGCCTTTGCATGCAACAATCTGGATGACTATATCCACTATTACCAGGCCGTGGAATGGATGAAGGACTCGGAGAAAAACGCCGCCGGCTGCGCCACCTGGTACTACCGCTATTCCGTGGCGCTGATGTACTGCGGCCGGCTGGAGCAAGCGCGGGAATACGCCGAACAGGGCGCCCGGGAGGAGCCGGACTACCCCTGGATCTGGCTGCAGGTGGGCAAGCTGCGGGCGCATTTTGGCGATACAGCCGGCGCGCTGGACGCTGTGGCGCAGGGCCTGGCCCTGGAACCGGGCGACTATGAGTTCCTGACCCTGGAAAAAGAGGTAAAGGCCGGCGCCACTTTGGAACAGATGGAGTACCATTGGATCGATCCTGGCGCCGATCAAATGCTCCAGCAGGGGCTGGGTCAGGATGTGGATGACAAGCAGCGCGCCCTGGCCTGTATCCGGGTGGATGAAGCGGGCCTTGCCACATTTTATGCGTTGTTCAGCCCGGAGCGGTGGGGCTATGAGAAGAATGCTCCCTGCTGTGAATTCCCCTATCCGGTGAAGGAACAGCGGGTGGAGCTCTCCTTCCGCATGAACGAAGCCGGCCTCTCCAAGATGGGAACCAACTGGCTGCGGCAGCTCAAGGAACGGCTGGACAGCGGGGAATGGCTGACCCACACTCCCGAAGGCGAGCCGGAGGGGACCCTGATTGCGGTGTTTGTGGAGCAGAACCACCGTATCGGCCTTGTCTACCAGCAGCCGGGAGAGGATCAATATTTTCAGGTTTTCCTGAATCCGGACGGCACAAAGGCGGATGCTATCTGGTCCTCGACGGAAAACAATCAGCCGGAGGTTTATACCGAAGAAGAAATGTCGGCAGTGGAGCAGCACATCAAAACCACCTTTGGTGAGTTTGAGAATGTGTTCCATGAACTGGTTTCTCCCGACATCCATGTGGACGTCTGCGTGGTCCCTCCCACGGAGAAGCGGGACTATTACACACTGGTGACGATGGGCATGGGGGCTCACCGGATGAATGTGCCAGAGGAACTGGCGGAATACAAACTGGAGCGGGCGGAGCTGGCCATCGCGCTGCCGCCGGATTGGAAACTGGATGAGGAAGCCCTGAAGGAGGAGCGGTGGTACTGGCCCATTGGCCTATTGAAGGTGCTGGCCCGTCTGCCCATTTCCGGCGATACCTGGCTGGGCTTTGGCCACACGATGGACAAGCAATCGCCCTTTGCGGAGAACACGGCGCTCTGCGGTGCAGTTCTGGTGGGCCCGCAGGGTGTTGTATGGGAAGGCGGCGAGGTCTGCCCGTTGCCCGGCGGCGAGGAGGTCAACTTCTATCAGGCAATTCCTCTCTATCGGAACGAATTGCAGTATAAACTGGAGCATGACGCGGACGCTCTGCTGGAAAAGATGGCAGGCATCAGTTTTGTGGTCGATCCCGCCCGCCGGAATGCCATCGCCTGAGGAACGCTTGCGGAGAAGAAGGGCACTCTGGAGCCTCCGGAACTTGCGAAAGCCATGGATGCAACGGTGGAGCAATATGGATTCTGCCCGGATGTGATCGCCCAAGGCCCGGAGGAATCCGCCGTGGGGCGCATTGGTCGCTGTGCTGCGGTAGTCCGCTGGCAGTCGACACGCAGAATCAGATCGGGGACACACCGTTTTCCAAGGTACGAATCACGGTTTCTTCCGTAGCTTTCTTGGCTTCGGTGCCACCGCAGCGATCATGGCGTAGTGCTCCTTGCTCTTTCTCGTGATGCTGTTGTAGTCCTCGGAGGTGAGGAACTCCAGCAGCCACTCTTTGGGCACTTTATAGGCGTGCTGGAGGGAGAAGGCCCTGAGCCGGCCCTCGTTGCACCAGTGGCTGACGGTGCGGGAGGCGTAGCCGGTGACGCGGGCAATCTGGTGGGCGTCCAGCACGTCGGGCTGGCGGGCCAGCAGGCTTTCGTACCAGCGGCGCACCCGGCGGCGGGTGGCGTCGGTGAGCAGGAGCGCGCCGTTCAGGCTGAAGGCTGGGGGCTTGTGGGTCGGGTAGTTCTTGTACCAGCCGCTGGGCGGGGTGTAGTACGCCGGCTCCGCCAGGCGGCGGCGCAGGTAGGCGGCCACGTCCGCCTTGGCGATCTTGTAGCAGCGGGTCTGCTTGCCGGTGTTCTCGCAGGGCACCAGGCCGCTCTGCAGCAGGTAGATGGAGGTGCGGGTGCCGATGCGGCAGGCTTTGCGGAAGTCGGTGCGGCCCATGGGGTCGGGATAGGGGGCCAGCAGGTCCTGAATTTGCCGCTCCAGGGTGTCCTGAAAAAGATTGGCTTTCTTCATTTTTGGTTCTCCCTTGTTTTGAATTTAGACCCGGAGAACCACTATGTTTTCCACCAAAATTATACAGATTGTTGAAACTTGGAAAGATACTACACGAAATCGGCCCGAAATCTTGCATTTGGCGAATTCCGTTTTCCGGCGGCGGGGCGAAAATCCAGTGTTCATCCGGCAAAACGTCCCTCAATTATCTTGCATGAAATCTTGCATTTTTCCAAAAAATCTTGCCAAACGGGGCCAAAACGGGGGATGCCGGTTTTACTTGTACCCACGCCATTTTTCGGGCTTTGGCCTATCGAAAACGGCTTGACACCGCCGAAAATCCGGGGACAAACCGACCAGCTCTGACCCGCCCTTTTCCGGGAAATCCTTTTCGGCACAGGACTCGAAAGCACAGAAGCTGTCGACTTATGCCTAAAGGTACAAATTGTGTTTCCGATGCGGTATGGGAACGGGAATCAGGAACGCCGGACAGATTCCGCAGACGCCCGATAAAAGCATCTGGTTTTGCACTGCTTTCCGGGGTGGCCAGAGATGGGCGGGTGAATGCGAGAGTTCTGAACCCTGTGGTGAATAAGAGAAAAGAAAAAAGGCCAGCCGGGCAATTCATGCCTTGCACCTGTAAACTGAAAGTAGACACTCACAAAAGTGTGGGTGTCTACTTTTTTC
>ERZ1673695.1436-NODE-1436-length-24303-cov-14.246989_pt1 | contig 24303 bp, 26 predicted proteins | sample MGYA00580225_ERZ1673695 | MGnify/ENA primary metagenome ERZ1673695 (study PRJEB41218, sample SAMN15661739) | gut metagenome | host: Homo sapiens | place: Canada: London | collected 2015-08-20/2019-03-30 | study: EMG produced TPA metagenomics assembly of... | reverse complement strand
ATGGCATATCTTATATCAGTTTTTTGAATTTACACAAAACTTGAAACGGTCTCCTCCGGATTGAAAACTGTCCCAAAATCAACGACTTTTCTGTATTAGGTGAACTCGAAAATCTAGAACTTCTAGAACTTTCCGGGAGCAATGAATTACCTAGCTTGAGTTTTCTTAAAAAAATGAAAAACCTTAAAACATTCCTATTTAATATGAATGTGAAGGACGGAGATTTAACTCCCTGCTTAGATTTATCATATGTGTATTCAGAAAAAAATCGTAAGCATTATAACCTAAAGGATTGCGAGCTTCCGAAAGGGAATTATACAAGAGGAAATGAAAATATTGAGAAGTGGAGAAGACTGGAATAGCTTAGGGAAATGTCCCGACACCTGCCGTGGTATCATAATGGCAGCGCTTGCTTGAAAATATTATGCGTAAGTGCATTTCGGACGGTTCCAGAGCGTGCAGCGTTTTTGATCAGCCATTTTCTTGAAAGCTTCCGGGAAGCTCGCCCTTTAAAAAATCAGACGGCGCAAGGCAGGGCGCTTCCAGATGGTAGCCTTTGTGTTTTAATATGCGAAACTTAAAGTCCAGCAGCTCTGCGGCGAATAAATTGGCTTCGTACTCGGCGGGGACGGTCCTGTCGAAAAGCTCCAATTCGCGGGAGCCCCGCATTGCGGCAAGCTTTCCGTGCAGCACGGCATGTCCGAGCTCGTGCGCGCATAATACTCTTTGCACGATGCTGCACAGAGAAATCCGCCCCCTGCACGGAGAGCTCATTCCGGAATAGGCGCCATCTGCGGAAGACGCCGGATACTCGCGCTATAAAATCGGTTCAATTACCGCTGAAAAGTATTCAGTAATTGTTTCCGGAGCCTCTTTCCTTTTACGGGCAACCCACCAGCTTACCGTTTCAACAAAAGCCGAGGAAATATGGTTTACAAGATAATCCTCCGGCAGCGCCGGGTTCCGGAGCCGTCCCTTTTCCGCATACTGCGAGATAATGAGCTTTCTGAGGCTGCTCTTAAAATATCCGAGAAACAGATCGTTATTCCGGGAGGAAAGCAGCTCCAGGATATTGCGGTCATTTTTCTCCAAATGCTGAAAAAGATGCAGAAACACCGGATCGGCTGCTTTTCCGTGGGATGCGTGGGCGTGGCCGTGGGGAAGTCCCATGGCAGTATCGATAATATGACCGAACAATTCTTCACACAGCTCCTTCAGCAGGAGGTCCTTCGTTTCAAAATGAGAATAAAAGGTCGTCCTTCCCACGTCGGCTTCCTCGATAATTTCCTGCACGGTGATCTGATCGTACTTTTTTTCTGAAAGAAGCCTGGTAAAGGCTTTAAAAATAGCCGCTCGTGTTTTTCTCTGACGTCTGTCCATATATTATGACCTCCGAACAAATCGGTCTGGATGTTCCGTAACGAACGCCGCGGGACATTTACTTATTGAAAAGGCGGCGGCAGATCCGTATTATAGGAAAAGAAACAGAACACGTTGTTTCTTAATAAATACATCTTACATTATTTTAGAATGATGTCAATCTGCGGGAGGAATGTAGATGCTGAAAAAAATCAATGATTTCCTTGCGGGAATTCCCGCAACGCTGGCGGGAGGCGTTTTTCTGGCGCTCAGCTTTATACTCCCCAGGGCGGGAGTCACGCTTCCCGCAGATCCTGCCTGGGTTACGATCGCCATCTGCGGAATTCCGCTTCTGTATCTTGCTGTCTGGAGGCTGATCTATAACCCTGGCATCAGTAAAATTTCCTCCGCTTTGCTGATTACAATCGCAATGCTTGCGGCGATTGTGATCGGGGACCTGTTTGCCGCGGGAGAGGTTGCTTTTATTATGGCAATTGGCGCGATTCTTGAAGAAATGACTACGAAACGGGCCAGAAAGGGTTTGAAAAAGCTGATCTGCCTTGCCCCGGCGCAGGGCAGAAGAATAACGGACGGCAGGGAAGAGCTGATTGCGGCAGAGGAAATCCGAACCGGTGATATTCTGCGGATTCTGCCGGGCGAAACGATCCCCGTGGACGGGACGATCATAAGCGGGGAATCCTCCGTCGATCAATCCGTGCTGACGGGGGAATCGCTGCCTGTGGAGAAAGCCGCCGGAGACGATGTATTCTGCGGTACCATCAATCGGTTTGGAGCAATTGACATTCAGGCAACCAGTGTCGGGGCAGACAGCTCTCTGCAGAAGCTCATCCGTATGGTGCAGGAGGCGGAGGACAAAAAGGCGCCTATGGCGAGAATTGCCGACAAATGCGCAAGCTGGCTTGTTCCCGCAGCATTGCTGATCGCTGTAATTACCGGCATTGCAACACAGGATATCGTGCGTGCCGTTACTGTTCTCGTTGTGTTCTGCCCCTGCGCGCTCGTTCTGGCAACGCCCACGGCAATTATGGCGGCCATCGGCCAGGCGACAAAGCGCGGAGTCATTATCAAGTCCGGAGAGGCGCTTGAGAAAATGGGCAAGGTCGACACGATTGCCTTTGACAAAACGGGGACGCTTACGTATGGCAGGCTGGAGGTCAGCGACCTTTTGCCCTTTGACGAGGCCCTCGATGAAAACGCGCTCCTGTCCCTTGCGGCGTCCGCCGAGGCGAAAAGCGAGCATCCTTTGGGAAAAGCCATTGTTTCCTGCGCAAAGGCGCGCAATGTTGCGCTCGGCGAATCTGAGACCTTTCAAATGACGGCCGGCAGGGGCGTAAGCGCGAATGTGTCTGGCAGGCAGCTTCTGTGCGGCAATGAAAGATATTTGAAGGAAAACGGCGTTGTCCTTACGGAGCCTGCTCGCGCCGCGCTCGCGCGGCTGCGGGAGCAGGGGAAGGCGCTCGTTCTGGCGGCAGAGGGCGCGCGCTGCATCGGCGTAATTGCCCTGTCCGACGCGCTGCGGCCCGAAGCCGCGAAAATGATTCGAAGATTGCATACAATGCGTACAAAGACCGTATTGCTGACGGGAGACCATCAAAAGACAGCCGAATATTTTGCAAGCCGCGTCGGAATTAAGGAAGTTCGCGCCGGGCTTTTGCCCGAGGAAAAAGTTGCAGCCATCGCAAGGCTGCAGTCTGAAAGCAGAACTGTCTGCATGATCGGCGACGGCATAAATGACGCACCTGCTTTAAAATGTGCGGACGTCGGCGCCGCCATGGGCAGCATGGGAAGCGACATTGCCGTTGAAGCGGCTGATATTGCTCTGATGAATGATGACCTTTCCAATATTCCGTATCTTAAGCGGCTGTCCGACGCCGCAGTCCATACAATCAAGCTCAGCATATTGCTTTCCATGTGCATTAATTTTCTTGCCGTTGCGCTTTCCGTAATGGGCGTGCTGAATCCGACGACGGGGGCGCTGGTCCATAACGCGGGCTCCTGCCTCGTGGTCTTTATTGCTGCACTGCTGTATGACAGAAAATTTGACATGCCTCCGGACGCGGGCCCCGCTTGAAAAACAAGACGAAATCCGTTATAATACGCGCAGATTTTCCCTGCACAGGGAAATTTTTGATTTCAGATTATCAGGGAGGTTTGCTTGTGAAAATCAGAATCGGCATTGCAGGCTACGGAAACCTTGGACGCGGCGCAGAAAGCGCGCTGGCAAAAAGCAGCGACATGGAGCTGCGCGCGGTTTTTACCAGAAGGGCTCCGTCGTCCTTGAAAACACAAACGGGAGCGCCCGTATATTCCATGACGGAAGCGCCGAAGCTGCGCGGTGAAATCGATGTAATGATTCTCTGCGGAGGCAGCGCCAGCGACCTGCCGGAGCAAACGCCCGCTCTGGCGCGGTATTTTAACGTTGTGGACAGTTTTGATACGCATGCCAAAATTCCCGAGCATTTTGCGCGCGTGGACGCAGTTTGCAGGGAAAATCATACGGTCGGTATTATCTCGGCCGGATGGGATCCCGGCCTTTTTTCTCTGAATCGTTTATACGGTCAGGCCGTGCTTCCCGATGGTGCGGATTATACCTTCTGGGGGAAAGGCGTCAGTCAGGGACATTCAGATGCAATTCGCCGCATTCCAGGCGTGAAGGATGCAAAGCAGTATACGATTCCGGTCCCCTCTGCGCTCGAACGTGTGCGGAATGGTGAAAATCCCGTTCTTACGACAAGGGAGAAGCATACGCGGGAATGCTTCGTAGTAGCGGAAGAAGGAGCCGATCGCTCCGCCATCGAAACAGCGATCAAAACGATGCCAAACTATTTTTCTGATTATGATACGACCGTCCATTTTATCGATGAAGAGGAGCTGCGGAAAAATCATTCCGGAATTCCTCACGGCGGCGTGGTTTTCCGTACCGGAAAGACGGGTCTTGCCGGAGAACACCGGCATGTCATGGAATACCGGCTGCAGCTGGATTCCAACCCTGAATTTACATCGAGCGTATTGACCGCTTACGCGCGCGCCGCCTGGCGCCTTTCACGGGAGGGCTGCTGCGGCTGCAAAACAGTTCTGGATATTGCGCCTGCGCTTTTGCATCCGGAAACGCCGGAGGAGCTCAGAAAGAAGCTGCTGTGACGTGCCGCGGCAGTGCAGATTGTAAACGACACCCAAATTTATTATAATCGCCCCTGCGGTCCGGGCGCGCTGCGCCGACGCAGGAAGGAACCGAAAGGAGCAGACATATGAAACAGGATATGATCCTTATTCTTGACCTTGGAAGCGATAAAAACACCCAGATTGCCCGTGAAATCCGCGCGCTGGGCGTTTATACGGAAATCCATGCCCATGATTTATCGGCCGCGGAGCTGGCGGCGCTCCCCAATGTAAAAGGAATTCTTTTAAACGGCGGACCAAACCGTATTGTGAACGGCGCGGCAATCGATGCGTCGCAGGCGGTATACGCCTTTGGCTGCCCGATTCTTGCCGCCGATCACAAGGGCGCGCCGGCGCTTCCGGAGGACGCGGCCGCTCGTAAAGCGCGGCTGTCTGAGTTTGTGTTCGGAACGTGCGGGGCAAAACCAAACTGGAATATGGAGCATTTTATCGATGACCAGGTAGAGCGGATCCGCAGCCAGGTAGGCGATAAAAAAGTATTGCTTGCGCTGTCGGGCGGCGTGGATTCCTCTGTCGTAGCCGCGCTGCTGATCAAGGCGATCGGCCGGCAGCTCACCTGCGTGCATGTGAACCACGGTCTGCTCCGCAAGGGCGAGCCGGAGCAGGTGGTTGAGGTGTTCCGCAATCAGATGAATGCTAATTTAATCTATGTGGATGCTGCGGACCGCTTTCTGGACAAGCTGTCCGGCGTATCGGATCCCGAGGAGAAGCGGAAAATTATTGGCGCCGAGTTTATTCGTGTTTTTGAAGAAGAGGCGCGGAAGCTGCATGGAATTCACTTCCTGGCGCAGGGCACGATTTATCCGGATATCATCGAATCCGGAACGAAGACCGTAAAAGCCGTCAAAAGTCATCATAATGTGGGCGGCCTGCCGGCGGATCTTGATTTCCAGCTCGTGGAGCCGCTGAAAATGCTGTTTAAAGATGAGGTTCGCGCGTGCGGGACGGCGCTTGGACTGCCGGACAGTATGGTTTACCGCCAGCCGTTCCCCGGGCCCGGCCTCGGCGTGCGCTGCCTGGGAGCGATTACGCGCGATCGCCTGGAGGCGGTTCGGGAATCGGATGCGATTTTGCGGGAAGAATTTGCAAAAGCGGGGCTGGAAGGCCAGGTCTGGCAATATTTTACGGTCATTCCGGATTTTAAATCCGTGGGCGTTCGGGAAAATGTCCGTACGTTCGAATGGCCGGTGATCCTCCGCGCGGTTAATACGGTGGATGCGATGACTGCTTCCGTTGCGGATGTGCCGTTTTCCCTGCTGCAAAAAATTACGGCGCGGATTACTTCGGAGGTGAAGGGTGTCAACCGCGTTCTTTACGATCTGACGCCGAAGCCGACGGGGACGATAGAATTCGAATAAAACGAAACACCGCAAAAACCCAGTATTTATGCGGGCTTGCGGCGTTCGGAGAAATCTTTTGATAACAGCCATACAAGAGCCAATATTCTTGCAGCCCGGCGGTTTATGGAATGATAAAAGGCGGCTTGCGTGGCGAAAGAAATCCATATTACAAAGCTCTTAGCTGTGGGTAATGATTCCATAGCTAAGGGCTTTTCGTCGTTATAAGTTGATAAAATTGGAAGTTATAGATATCCTCGCCGCCCTGCTTCTTCAATCAATTTGGGCTGGATTAACGGATATGTCCATTCTGATGGGAGTTCATCAAATATGAATACCTTTTCTATCTCACTATGCAATTCTGCCTCGAATTTTGCTATTTTCGCAAAATACAGCATTCCATACATTTCTTCTCCCGTATCATTTACCCTATTCTTTCCAATGACAGAGTATACACACACGGGTTCTATCATAAAGTCTACTGCTCCAGTTTCCTCGTGTAATTCCCTTTTTGCAGTATCAATAATAGACTCTCCCATCTCTCTGTGGCCACCAGGCACTTCAAAGGGCTGCCTTTCCTTATGTTTGCAAAATACCCATTTATCTCCAAACTTTGAAATGATAACTGCAAATTTAATCAAGGCATCATCTACAGTATCGTAAAATTTAACTTCCATTTATAGTATTGCCTCCATAATCTCCGAGCCGCATCAATCTTTGGCTCTATTCTTGAATGCTTTGACCATGGTGTCACCTGACTCCTGCGAAGGGACTTTCGCCCAGAGCTGCGTGGTATCGTAGCGATGAAATCCATTTGCTGCTGGCGGCAGACCAACGCTCGGTGAATCTTTTATTTTCCGCTGCCGCCATAAACGGCTGTTCAAGAAAATTCTGTATTGTTCTCAGGACGGTACTGTAATCGTCCGTCTTGGTATTGATCTTGCGGACAAAGGCGTTCCATTTCTTCTGCATGGCAGTATCATCGCCAAAGCTCATAACCTGCTTGAATTGCTCCAGCGAGAAGCTGTGCTCACGGTTTGAAAAGGTCTTTCTGAGTGCTTCAGTGAGCACTCCGCCATCAAAATCAAGCTTGTAGCAATATAATAAATATCGTAGTAGTCCTTCATCCGGCTGGAAAACTCCATCAGGCTCAAAATGGCGTCAAGCTTTTCCGCAATGGTGGTTTCAACAGAGTATGTATTTACCGTTGGTGATTCAAACTCTGGAAGCTGTGTTGGTATCTGGCGCTTTTCCTGTTTCGGTACAATGACATCTCCCACACCGAAATCAATACTGAACGGTGTTTTGGTGTTTTTAATGCGGGCGACCACCGATGCGCCGATTCCTGCATACTTTTTAGCAACGGCGATAGGAGCAACATCTTTAATCTCAAAAGTGACAAAGTCGTTTCCGGTAGGTGTTGCAATAATTTCCTCCAACACGGTTTTTAACTGCTCCGGCGTGTTTGGTACTTGCCGAAGCAAAAAGTCCACATCCACCGTTACCCGACTGTCAAAGTCAGTCAAGGAATAAAGAAACAGCCCGCCTTTCAACACGAGATTTTCAGCATATTTGGATTTCTCCAAACGACGGAGAAATTCTTCCTGACAAAAAAGCTGCAAGCAGAGCTGATAGCTCCTGCCGCTTTCGGCAGCTTTATTTTTCAGCCGTGCAAGCACGGAAGCAGCAATATCAGCCATTCAGCAGCACCTCCATCACATCCATCAATTTTTTATAAACCCGCATTTTTTTTGCGTAACTTGAAAGATTGCTCAGGTTTTTCTTTTTATCGGCAGCATAGGCATTGAGCGCCTTATTAAACATTTCGCTGTCCAGCTTTGTGCGGTATTTGAAACAGTCGCAAATGGTGCGGTCCCGATCATAAACAGCAAGCCGCACTCCATTAAAATCTCCGCTTGTTTTTCCAATTTCAAACAAGGCAGGCTGTACAAAATATACCTTTGTCGCCAGAGAACCGATATGCAGCCTTGTCCGTGAGAAGGTACGGGAGACGGCAATTGACCATTGCCGGGGTGAAAAATCACTGTAGCCGTAATAAAACAGCGCCGATTCCACGCAGATAATGCTTTCGGGAAGGAGAGAGGCAAGCACCTGCTCTTCCTTTATATCTTCCTGCTCGGCAAGCTGGTAATAGCCATGTCTGATGCGCTCAAGGTAACCCTCTTTGTATAGATTGGCTACATCATAGTTGGTAAGCCCTTCGGCAACAAAATCAGCGGTTTTCGCAATACCGTTATTGTTATTTATTATGTTTTTTATGGTTTCCTTTTTGTCCATTAGTTCACCAACTTTCAAGCCACAGCGTATTGATTCTGTGTTCTAAAAATATTATACCATAGAAGCGCTCCGATATCGACAATTTTTAAAACGCAAATATAAGAGATTGTGGAATTAAAATTTGAAATCTGCTGCAATATCTCGGACAAGCTGGTATTGCTTCACGCTGCGGGAGGCGAGTGTTATCAACCCCGATAACAAACTGATAACATTAGCCCATATAGGCAGGATAATATGGATACATCAAATAATCAAAAGCACCACGAATACGACAGAGAATAATCTCTAAACAAAATTGATTAGGCTTTGTCGAGTGGGAATAAAATTATTTATTTACGGATCTGAAATATTTAATATCACACACTAAATAGTTATATTAATAGCATAAGGAAAGCCCTGCTGATTTTCAGATATGGAAACTGAATACCGGCAGGGATTTTGTATGCTGTCACAATGCATGGAGGGCAGAATTACTTTGCGGGAGCTGCCTTGCATATCGTGGGGAGGGAAACTACAGCTTCTTCTGCTGGATTCTTGTATTTTGCGCGATATTTTGCCGGTGTCATATGATAAACGGATTTAAACGCCTTATAGAAGTTTTTTGTGTCCTGATAGCCCACAAACCGCATCACTTCGCATACATTCATGTTTGTCGTCCGCAGATGCAGAGCGGCTGCCTCGAGACGGATGCTTCGAATAAATACGGAAATGTTGATGCCGACTTTTTCCTTAAATACTTTTGCAAGATAGTCGGGGTGCATGTAAACGCGCTGCGCGATATCCTCCAGGCGGATTTTTTTGAATGAGGAGGTGTGCCTGAAATAGTCCAAAACAATCTGAATCAATTCCTGTCCCGGTGATTTTGCGATGACATGGCTTATCTGCATATAGGCTCTTCCGATTTTAATCAGTATGTTAGCAAGCTGGTTTTTAAAAAGAATGCGGTATCCGGGAAGCCCCTTATAATATTCGTCCGTCAAAGATTTAAAATCGTATTCGAATGTATCTGTAATTTGAAATAAGTGAATCTGAGGGAGTTTCTTTGCCTTGAACTCCAGATCTGCAAAATAGGGGATCTGGAAAAGATCCTCCAGATAAGGCGAGGCTTGATAGGATTCATCAAAGATTTGCGGGCGGAACAGCACATTCGTATAAGTAAAATCGCGGGAGCATGCTTCGAAAGTATGGCAGCAGCCATAGGATAGCAGAAAAAGATCTCCGGCGGATACGGAAATCTTAGAACCGTTCAGCACATGAATGGCATGTCCCTTGCGAATATAGGATAATTCAATAAAATCATGAGTATGCAGAGAGATAACAGGATCAGAAACAATAGATTCATTGAGACAGAACAGCTCGTCTGGCCTGGCATAGCGATGCAGCCTTTCTTCAATCATATCTGACAGACCTTTCATATATGTTTTTCTTCAGTATAGCACAGTACGTCTGCAGAAACAACTTGTGTCGGAAAACCCTAAAAATATACATCGCCGTTTCCTATATACGAAGCACGAATGATTCATTACAATACTCTCAGACTTTGGGCAGCGTGTATATACAAATATAAGTAAGATACAGGCAAAATCCCTCTATTGGGAAATACAGCAATAGTCTTCGGAAATATAAGCGGCCGGTTATATGTTTCAAACAAAAAATTTAGGTTTATCGGAGAAAAGAGACGAGGAGGTTTTTATGAATGAGGTTAAAAAACGGTTTTGCTTGCATGCTGTCGGCTCTTATGATTTGCGCGGCAGTCGGCTGCGGCAGACGTACGGATTCCGGGGATAAGCCAGAAGTTAAAGGCGGTGAACATGTGAAAAGCGGTATTCAATATCAAAAGGCACCTGTTCTGACAGGAAGCAGCGAGGTTTACAGTGTCATGGATTTCGGAGCGGTTGGAAATGGCAGAGCTGACGATACTCAGGCAATACAGAATGCAATTGATTATGCAGCTGCCCAGGGGGGAGGGACCGTTTATTTCCCGGAAGGAAAATATAAAATCAATGAGACGATTCGGATATCGGCCGAGGGCTCCGGTACGGTTACGCTGGCAGGAGATCCGAACCGTATGCGGGAAACGGTCCTTCAGTCTGGACCGGTTGTCGGCGGCGATCTGCTTGCTGTTGAGAGACCGGATGTACATATTTCTTATTTAACAATAAAAAATAACGCCTCCGAGGGCTCCGTTCTGGAGCTGGCCTCTCAAAGAAGTGTCATAACGGAGTGCAGCTTTCTTCAAGGCAATCCCAAAAACCAGGATACTGCCGTCGTTGTGAGCGGCTCTGAAAATTATATCGGAAGCTGCTATTTCGGTCCGGGGACAACAAATGGTTATATAATAAATTTTAGAAAAAAGGCAGGCAGGGAAATGAAAGCCAACACGCTTGCGGATTCCTACTTCGGCGGTGATCTTCCGAAGTCCGTTTTAATTGACAGTGAGGAATCCGAAGCCTGTCCTCAGGAAATTTATATTCTGAGAAACGTCTTCCTCTTCCCGGCAGCAGGCCAGATCCATGTTAAATCCGTGAACGGACTGACAATTCATAACAATATGCTTGATGCCGCTACGACGGCAATTCTTCTGAATCCCGATGAAAACGGAATTCAAAACGTAGACATTCGCTACAATTATATGGGATCAAAAAATGAAAATATTACAGGCTACGAGGACAGAACCGACATGCCAGGAGGGGTTGTGACAGATACCTCAGAGGGCGGAAGCATCTGCGGCGTTATGATTACAGACAACTATTTCTGGGGATATTACGGGGTGCGAATTACCTCGGACCGTTTTACGGATTTTTCCATAATTAATAATTATTTTGTAGAAAGCAATGGTGGTTCAATTTATATTACTGATTCCGTACGTAATAGAATTGAGGGCAATATTATTTACTGCGGAGGAGGCGCGCGGTATTCCCTATATATCGGCGCCATAGATGAAGAAACGGTGCTTCGATACAACATAGTCAGCGGAAAATGTAAAATTCCAAATAAAAATAATTACCAGGAGGATAACTTTTTCTGATGATACGATTCAGAATTCAGGAGGGCTGCTTTCTATGAAACGGAATAAGCATTTTGGCAGCGTACCAATACGCTGCGTCAAAGGAATGGTTTTGAGCATCATCGTATTTCTTCCGGTGCTGCTGTGCGGATTTACGGAAATCCACACTTTGGAAAATACAAGGGGAGGCGAAAGGGCGCGAACGCTCTCCTCTACGTCTTCAAGGAATCAAAGAAATGAGGGTGAAATTATGCAAAATGACGAAGCGTCCGCGGTCAAAAAGGTACGTCTTTCGGAAATAGATAGTTCTTATGTCAATGTAATGGAATATGGTGCGGCCGGGGATGGTACATCGGATGATACTGCGGCCATACGCAAAGCTGTGAACGCGGCGTATGAAAACAGCGGAACGGTCTATTTTCCTTCCGGGAGCTATCGGATTTCCGAAACGATCGAGCTTCCCAAAAATGACGCGCGGATGGTTGTACTGAAGGGTGACGGGGATTCAACCATTTTCGGGGCAGAAACGATGACAGAGGACATGTTTCGGATTTCCATGAAATATAATTTTCAAATGATTGACCTGAAACTGGAGCACCGCGGTACTTCTGGAAGTATTGTATCCGCCTTATATTTGCGTGCGTTTAATTGCTCCTTTCTTTCCGGCAGTGAAAATCCGTCGAATGTTGTCGCTTTCCATGGATCAGACAGTAAAATTGATCGATGTACATTTACGGTTTCTAATCCGGAGGCATATGCAATTTATTATTCCATGCTTGACCAGGAAATTTCAATCAACAATTTTATTGTGGACAATGTATTTTCCGGAGCAGGGCGCGGCATTTTGGTGGGAGATGGAAAATTTACAGACTCCGGACGGTGCGAGGGCCTGAAAATCAATGGAAACATTTTTGAAAATACAGGAGATGCTCAGATCGTGATTCAGGAAATTCTTCATGTCGATATTGCGGGGAATAAAATGTCCGGAAGCACCGGGAGCGCGATTGTTTTGCGCAGCGTCGGACATGGTCCCGACGGCGTTTTTATCAACTGCAATGAAATATCGGCGGCTTTTTCAGGGATTCGGACAGAGGGCGCTTCGGATGCATATATTTCGATGGTATCAGTGAGCGACAATCGCTTTGTCGGCGGACAATACGGATTTTATGACACGATCGGTGTTAATAAGGGCTTCCTTCGCGATAATGTGTTTGATGGACAGCAGGAAGCGGGGATCTATCTCGAAGAAACGGAAAATATGATGATTCTTTCAAATCTTTTTACTGTTTTAAACGAGGCGTTTTCACTTAATGTCTCCGGAAACGGCTGTACGGTGATCGATGGAAATACGCTCGGCAAAAAAAACCGGATTCAATTAAGCGGATCGACGATTGTTCAGAAAATATAAAAAAACGGAGGTTTCAATTATGAAAAAGAAAAATGCTAAAATTTTCCTTTCTGTCTGCATTGTCGCAGCATTACTTCTTTCGGCATGTGCATGCGCACAAGACGAAGGCCGCGTGCAAGAGTCGCCGGGAACGAATACCGCCAGCACAAAAACACCGAGCCCTGCGCCTACTGAGCAGCCGACACCGCCTCCTACGCAAGATGCTGCTACGCAAGCGCCGACAGAGAGGCCTTCTCCTGCGGCAACCCCGAAGGTCGAGATCGTATCAGAGGACCCTGTTACTGCAGCCCTTTACAGGGAAGAGGCGGCAGCTATAAAGAGCGCACAAATGCTTTCTGAGTCAATTGCGATTCAGTTCTATGCTACTGCTCCGTTCAACTCCCTGCAGCTGACGTGCCCAAGCTGGTCTAATTCGATTGGAACATTAGTGTTTGATCTGTATAAATGGGAAGGCAGCTTCCAGGATTCCTTCAACACCACGCTGGCTACGCAGGAATTTGAAAATTATCCGGATAACAATAATAATACAATGACATTTTCAGAGCAGCCTGCGGGTGAGTATATTTTGTATCTTACGACACCGGATCCGAGCGAAGAGGTTGGCTGCTACATTGCCGATGAACCGTACGAGGGATCGGCGGTTTATTTGGACGACGTGCTTCAGGAAGATTATTCAGTTGTTTATCTTAATGTTTGTTATACAAAAACCCCTGATGTTTTGTCGGGAGCCGTCCATCCTGAGGGATAAAATAGGAGGTGCTTATAACCATGCAACTACGGAAGAAATGGACGTTCATGTTGATCTTTGCAGTAACCGGAGTGCTTTTGGGAATAATAACGGCAGCCGCGAAGACTTCGGAGCCGGTCAATTTGACATGGCAGTACAACAATTGGTGGTTCCAACAGACAGAGGATTTTTTCGGAACATTCAATGAAAATCCTGGAGCAAAATTTGCTTTTTCAGATCAGAAATTAGACGGCAGCCGTTCGTTCGAGTATAAACTGACGTTTACGGCGGATGTGACGGACAAAAATGTCCAATCCTTCGGATGGGATAAACTGGATTTGTATCTCGGACTGCAAGGTGCTCCCGATACGAATTTGGAAGGCTTTGACTACCCGGGCTATATGGACGGTGAGAAGCAGATCTTTTATGATACGCTCTGTATCCGTATTAAGCGGTATTCCGATACTTCTGCGACAGTTTGCCGGATGAAGAACCAGGAGGAGCAGATTTTGGGCTCTGTACAACTGAGTCCGGAGCAGCGTGAAAACGGGCATACGTTTAACGTACTTGTTTCCTATACGTATGAAGATGAAGCCAATCAGTCACTTACAATTACACTGGATGGAACGGAGCTTTTAAAAATAACGGGGGCAAAAGCATTGGTCAATGAAGGCCGTCTGGGCTTTGAGGCGTCTCATATGACGCTGCGCGTTATGGATGCGGAGCTTTCCTATTTAGATACAGCGGAAGAAAAACCTTCTCCTTCTCCGTCGGCAGAGCCTACAGCAAAGCCTACGGCAGAGCCGGGGGATGAAAACGTGCCGAATACGGATGATTCTTCTGCAATTATTCTGGCGATGATTGTTATTTTCGCGGCATGCACGGCAGCCGGATCGGCTGCATACAGCAGAAAAACAAGGATAACCCGCTAAACAGGAACTCTCCTTTTGAACAAATACCGCCCCGGGACATGCTTCCGGGCGGATAAGGCAGTATCCGGAAAACACACAAGAGCCGGCATTGCAGGGAAAAAACAAGAGTACGAATCGAAAGGCTCGTACTCTTGTTCTGTATATGCCGATAAAACTGCAATCGGCACATTGGTTTTTTCTAAAAATCATCTGTATAACGAAAGCACCACAAAACACAGGAGATTTTTACGATGAAAAACATTTATGAAGAAGCAGGCGGCACACATCAAAGACAAGGCGATTATGAGCGGCTTAAACTGAAAGCCCCAACCGAAAGAGAAGCTGAAATCGGTGTATGGAGACAGTACAACCTACTAACTGCCGGAGCCCTGAATGAACAGCCGGCGCAGAGGAACAGCAGAAAATCACATCAAGAAAATCCCAATTGCCAAGCTGCTTTTCTGCCGCATCGTTGAATGGGGCTGGAAAAAAAGTCCGCTCACTGACGCACCATGCAATAACATTTTCAAAATTCTTACTCGCCGAAAGAAAACAGACCTGTCGGCGTATTGAAATAATATCATAACATCTGCTTTCATTCATAAGCAGCTTCATCACTTAACGGTAAGACTTGACAGGCAGCTCGCTTTTTATTACAATACAGTCAATAAATTGACTGTAAAGAAATGTACTGCAGCACAGGCGGTGAATTATGACAAAGGAAGATAAGAAAAACGCATATCTGTATTGCAAATTCAGAGATGAGCAGCTTGCTTTATATGACGAGTATGCAAAACGCCATGGTATGCTGATGAAAACGCTTCTTGTGGTCAATGTTCTCTTTTACGCAAGGGATGGAATGACACAGACAGAAATCTGCAAGCGGACGTTTCAATCCAAGCAGACCGTAAATTTAATCATTAAAAATCTGCTGTCCGACCGATATGTTACGGTTGCCGAAGCGCCGGGAAACAAACGCAATAAAATTGTCCGCATGACAGAAGCGGGCAAAGCTTACTGTGAAAAGGTCGTCCGCCACATTACATGGGCGGAGGACACAGCAATGTCCATGTTTTCGGCAGAGGAGCAGAAACAGCTTATTGATCTCTCAAGGACATTTACCAAAAATCTGACAGAGCTTATCAATCAGGAAACGAAGGATTGAAGGATGGAATTTTACAAAGTCATCAACCAAAGGAGAACGACAAGGGAATTTTTAGAAAAGGAAGTCGATTTCGAGGTCATCAAAAGAATTTTGGAGGCAGGAAACAAAGCGCCTGCCTGGGATCATAACCGTAATTGGCAGTTTATCGTTTTAAGAACCGATGAAGAAAAGGAATACGCTTTTTCCGAAGCCAAAGCGATTGCGGATCAATTCAACGCCGACAGGTATCTGAATATGCCCCGACCTTATCCGATTACATTGGGGCAGAAAATGTACGGCTACGCCATGCCCAGGCAGTACACCATGCTGAAAGAAGCGCCGTATGTCATTATTCCTGTATTCAGGTGTAAGGAACTGAACGGCGAGTATGTTTCAAAATGAAACCCCTTTGCCACGATTTGGTGCGTGATAGAAAACATCCTTTTAGCGGCAACGGCAGAAGGACTGTCCTGCTCCATGCGGATCCCGCTGAATAAAGAACACGACATCGTTAAGAAAAAACTGAAAGTACCGCCGACCTATATGCTGCCCGTATTTATCGGCATTGGCTACGCAAATCCGGAAGAGCCGCAATTAGAGCAATATCAGCCCGATATAGACAAACAAATACGCTTTGGAAGATGGAAATGAGGATAAAAGAAATTAAAGTAAAAAATGTAATCACAAAATCTAATCTGCCCGTTTGCGAGTATTCGGTCAATCCCTATGTCGGCTGCACCCATGCCTGCAAATACTGTTACGCCTCTTTTATGAAGCGGTTTACCAACCACCCGGAGCCGTGGGGCGAGTTTATAGATGTAAAGTATTGGGATACAATCAAAAACCCGAAAAAATATGAGGGCAAGGAACTGTTTATCGGCTCGGTGACAGATCCGTACAATCCGCAGGAAGAGCTCTACGGGCGTACGAGAGCGCTGCTGACGGAACTGCAAGGCAGCGGAGCAAAGCTCTCTATTGCTACAAAATCGGATTTGATTTTACGGGATTTAGATTTGATCAAGACATTCCCTGACGCCCGTGTGTCATGGTCGATCAACACGCTTGACGAAGCGTTCAAGGACGATATGGATAAAGCGGTATCTATTAAACGCAGACTTGCCGCTATGAAAGCGTTTCATCAAGCGGGCGTTCGTACGACCTGCTTTATCTCTCCGATTTTTCCCGGCATTACCGATGTCAAGGCGATTATGGAACGGGCAAAAGAGCAATGCAGCCTGATTTGGCTGGAAAACCTCAATCTGCGTGGCAGCTATAAGGCGGTCATTATGGAGTATATAAAAGAGAACTATCCTGCTCTCCTGCCGCTGTATCAAGATATTTATAACCGAAACGACCGCAGCTATTGGGAGAGGCTGGACGCAGAGCTGAAAGAGTATGCTTCTGAAATCGCTCTTGATTATGTGACGAATGATGACAGTATGAGCCGTCCTTTCGGCGCTCCGCCTGTTGTCGTCAACTATTTTTATCACAGCGAAATCAAAAAATCGGCGGTCAAAAAGCATAGGAATTGTAATCTATAGGAGGATAAATATTATATGGCTTCATTACTTATTGCAGTAATCTATCTTACTTTTGTAAGTCTCGGTCTGCCGGATTCGTTGCTTGGTTCAGCCTGGCCGACTATGCAGAATGCTTTTGAGGTGCCTTCGTCCTATGCCGGATACATTTCAATGACAATCAGCTTTATGACCATTTTATCCTCCCTCGCCGGGCCGGGACTGATCAAAAGGTTTCACACAAAATGGATTGTAATAGGCTGCACTTTTTTGACCGTTATGGGGCTTTTTGGCTTTTCCTTTGCAACACAATATTGGATGCTGATTTTAATTGCCATTCCCTATGGCATGGGTGCAGGTGCGATTGACGCCGCAATCAATCATTATGTGGCAAATCATTATTCTTCATCCGTAATGAACTTTCTGCATTGCTTTTACGGACTCGGTGCAATCATCAGCCCGAACATCATGGCGCTGGCACTGAGATATGCAAATTGGAGCGAAGGCTACCGCTGGACGGCATACATACAGATAGGAATTCTTTTTGTCTGTGTTGCATCCCTTCCTCTCTGGAAAAACAGTGAAAAAGGGGCGCGGGAAATGGAAGAAAGTGTTGGAATAAAGGAGGCCTTAAAAGCTCCGGGCGTTATTCTGACACTGCTCGCGTTTTTTTCTTACTGTGCGGGAGAGGTAACTTGTTTTTTATGGACATCAAGTTACTTTGCGGGAACCAAGCAGGGCATGAGTCCGGAGCTTATCGCTGCATTTGGTTCGCTTATCTTCGGCGGGCTAATGCTCGGACGACTGATTTCCGGTTTTATTTCAAACCGGCTTGGGGATCGTTTACTGATACGCCTTGGAATTGCATTAGAGCTTATAGGGATTTTGCTTATTGCACTGCCATTTAGCAGTTATATCCCTGCCGCTGCAGGCTTTCTGATTGCCGGTACAGGCATGGGGCCGATTTATCCCTCGATCCAGCATATGGCTCCTGCTAATTTCGGAAAAAAGTACAGTGCGGCAGTAATCGGATTGCAAATGGCGGCCGCCTATCTCGGCAGTACCTTTATGCCAACGATATTCGGCAAGCTTCAGCAGGCAGTCGGCATAAGTGTTATGCCTCTGTATTTAACATTGTTTGCCTTTCTGAATATTGTTTTCTTGGAGCTGGCTTATCGTAAAATCAAAAGAAAAGGTAGTGAAATCAATGCCTGAATTACCTGAAATTGAGACAATCAAAGGTGTGATTGAGCCGCAGGTCAAGGGGCTTACTATCGGAAGCATCACCGTCAATCGCCCGGAGATTATCTCACGCCCGACAGCAGATGAATTTTGTAAAGCCGTTACGGGACAAACGATATCTTCTATGGAACGCAGAGGAAAGTTTTTAATCATCCATTTGAAAAATGGAAGTCGAATCATTCTGCATTTGCGAATGACCGGCTGCTTGCTTGTTGCGCCGCCTGACTACCCGAGGGAAAAGCACACGCATATGATTCTGCAATTCAGTAATGGAATGGAGCTGCGTTTTTCCGACACCCGCCGTTTCGGGCGCTTTTGGCTGATACAATTCGGTGAAGAAGATACATACAGCGGAATCGGTAAATTGGGCTTAGAGCCGCTGTCTGCCGAGTGCAACGCCGAATATCTGCAAGGCAAATTTGCAAAACGGAAAAAGACAATCAAAGAGTGCTTGCTCGACCAAAGCGTTGTTGCGGGCATCGGCAATATCTATTCCGATGAAATTCTGTTTCGGGTAAAGATCATTCCTGCTCGCCCGGCAAACAGCTTAACATCGGAGGAATGGCAGCGCCTTGCTGCGGAAATTCCCGAATGTCTGTCCTATTTTATTGATAAAAATTACATTACACCAAAAGATTATTTGCAAACCAAAGGACAGGACTATCGCAATACGCCTTTCTTGCAGGTATACGGTCATGCCGGAGAACCTTGTCGAAATTGCGGAACCATGCTTGTCCGCACCGTTATCGGCGGCAGAAGCAGCGTATATTGCCCACACTGTCAAGGACATGGAGATAAGAACGGATTGGATACTTTGCCCTGCCCGCGGCAGAAAGACGCACAATAAAAACCGAGAAGATACGGAAACGAAAAACCTTCCTCTGGAATGGAGGCGCAAAAGAAGCGGGTGCGGAGCGGACGACGGTTTTTCGTGATTTGAAAGGAGTTTTTTCTATGCGGCAGCATATTGTTGTAACAGAGTATTCCCCGGAATGGGCGGCCGAATTTGAGAGAGAATCAGAAATGATAAAAAACATTTTGAAAGATAACTGCGTTGCCATTCATCATATCGGCAGCACAGCGGTAGCGGGCCTGAAAGCAAAGCCGATTATCGATATGATGCCGATCGTCGCGGACCTTCGGAAAGTCGATGCGCTGGCATCGGAATTTGAAAAAATCGGCTATGAATATCTGGGGGAATTCGGAATTGCGGGCAGACGGTATCTTCGAAAGGGCGGAGCGGAAAGAACGCACCAAATACACATTTTTGAGGCAACGAACCACGCGGATATCGAAAGGCATCTTGCCGTTCGCGATTATCTGCGCGCTCATAACGAAGCCGCGGAGGAATATGGGAATCTGAAGGAAACGCTTGCCAGTAAATTCCCTTATGATATTGACGCATACTGCGACGGAAAAGAAGAATTTGTGAAAAAGCTGGAGAAAACAGCCCTGGAATGGAAAAAGCGGCAGCTCTGACAATGCGTACATAGACAGGAAGCCTGGAAGGCTTGCCGACAACGGGATCCGCATTGCATTTTTTACAAAAAAAATATATAATAACCGCGTATGCAAGTAATACTGGAATGGAGCAATGCGTGTGAAGGTTTATTGTTTTATCCCTGCGGAAGAAGCGGAAGAAGTGATAGAATGCGGACTGAAGTTAAACAGCAGGCTGACGAAAACCATAATGATCTGCGGCGCACAGGTTCCCTGCTTTGAAGCGTATCTGCATCCGAAGGACGGCGCCGGGACCGGACCCGACGACGTGCTCGTTAAAATCACACTCCCGGAGGGACGCGCCTATATTGCGGACAACTCGCTTCTGGGCGAGCTCGGCGGCCTCTACAACAGGAGCATTATTCCGGCGGACCGATATAAACTGGGAAAATACCGCAAGCCGTGCTGTCTGATCTCCTGCACCATTTTGCCGGAGATGATCGAACGGTATAATCCCGATCTGGATGAGCCGCTGCTGTACCAGTCCTCCGAACAGCTCTACAGGGACAGCCTGTTTTATAAAACGGATGATTTGGCGCAAAGCTTTAAGGACGTTGCGCTGAACGCATATTATAATTTGAAAGCGGCCGCGGGAGAGTATACGGTGCAGTTTAACGACGAATACGCCGCTTATACGGACAGCGCCACGGGCGAAGTGATTGCGATCGTCAAAACAAAATTCACTCAGGAGAAAGGATAAATTTATGGCACAGGAAAACGCTTCCGCAAATGCGGGTAATAACGGAAACAACGGCAGCCATCCGAACCGGCAGAGACACGGAAATAATAAAAGGTACGGATATAACAGTAAAACGTATCAGCAGCATCCGCCCAGAGAAAATCGGCCCCAGCCGCAGGCTTCGCAGCAGGGAACGGTCGAACGCAGGACGGAATCCTCGCCTGCCAGAGCACAGGCGGAAACTGCAGGAGCCAGTCCCGGCGCCGGCCAGCCCGTTAAGAAAAACAATAATTTCCGCGGCGGACGGCGCGAAAAACAGAATATTAAGCCGGAAGAGACGGTTGAGGATATCCGGAACGATTTAAAGCGCATTGAGAAAGAAATCGCGCTTGAAATCAAAGAGATCGGCGCTCTAAAGCTCGGTCTGTAATGCGAAAGGGCGCTTCCCGATGAAACGCTGGCAGCTTCCTGGCACGCAGCTTTCCATTTTTCCCTTGATCCTGGGAACTGACTATTATGGAAAAACAGTTCCCGAGGATTCCGCATACCTCCTGATGGATACGTTCTGTGAGCAGGGCGGAAATCTCCTTGACACGGCGCACGTCTATTCCGACTATCTGCCTGGCGAAAAGCACATGAGCGAGAAGGTGATCGGCAGGTGGCTGAGAAAAAGCGGAATGGACAAGGCTCTGGGGTCTTCTTTTTATATTGCGACAAAAGGCGGCTTTCCAAAGGTGGGTGACATGCATGCTTCGCGGATTTCATTTCAGGAAATCCAGGGCGATCTTGAGGAAAGCCTGGAGTGCCTGGGCATCGGCAGCATTGACCTTTACTGGCTGCATCGCGATAATCCTGCCGTTCCGGTTGAGGAAATTACGGAGTGGATGAACGTATTTCTCCGTCAGGGGAAAATTAAGAGCTATGGATATTCCAACTGGACCTCGGAACGCATCGCCGCGTCTTTAAAATATGCGGAGCGCCGCGGGCTCGCAGCTCCGGCCGCCTCGCAGATCAGATGGAGCCTCGCTGTTACTTCTGAGGGAGTTGCGGATGACGATACGCTTGTAGAAATGACGCCGAAAGAATATGCCTGGTATGCGCAGCAGCGCTTCCCGGTTTTTGCATTTTCTTCGCAGGCAAAAGGCTTTTTCTCCAAGCTCCGCCGCGAGGATGGAAAATATCTTCTGCCAGATGGAAAAGCGGGAGCGCGCTATTCCAATCCGGTTAATCTGAGCACGTATGAAAAGCTTCTGAAAATCAGCGCAAAATATGGTATTACGATTGCGCAGGCCGCGCTGGCCTGGATTTTATACGCGCCGTTTCCGGCCTTTCCCATTATAGGCTGCAAAACAGCAGAGCAGCTTCGGGAAAGCATGAAAGCGGCAGAATATTCCGATGTTGAAGAGTTTTCACAGCAGAGCAAAATATTTCAGCATTGATTTTTTCGGATCATTCGGTATAATAATCTTATATATGATACGGACTAAAAACGTATTTTATTGAGACAGGAGGAATCGGTATGAAACTGATTATTGCGATAGTTCATGACGACGATGCATCGCGCGTCATGGAAGAGTTAAACAATCAAGGTTTTCGCGTTACGCGGATGTGCTCTTCGGGAGGCTTCCTGAAAGCCGGAAATACCACGCTGCTGATCGGCGTCGATGAAGAGGGGATTGACAAGGTTCTGTCCATTATAGAAAGCAAATCGAAAACAAGAAAAGAAACGGTAAATACTGCGATGACCTCTGCCGCCTCGATGGGATATATGTCATACCCGATTGAAGTGACGGTGGGAGGCGCAACGGTATTCGTTATTGACATCGAACGATTTGTAAAGTATTGATTGAGAATGACATTTCAGGATTTAATAGGACAGCAGCAGGTGAAAGAGCTCCTGTCTGAAAGCATCCGGACGGGGAGAGTCGGACAGGCGTATCTGTTTAACGGGCCGGAGGGAATCGGCAGGAAAACGATGGCGCTCTGCTTTGCGGAAGCGCTGACCTGTGAGCACGGCGGCCCGCTTCCCTGCGGAAGTTGCCGCGCCTGCACCTTGAACAGGAGCGGTACGAATCCGGATATTATATGGATTCGTGCCAAAGAAGGGCGCTCTACGGTCGGAGTCGAGGATGTGCGTTCCGTTCAGGAAGAAATCTCCACTGCGCCCCGCTTCGGGAAATATAAAATAATTCTGTTCGAACATGCCGAGAAAATGACGGTACAGGCGCAGAATGCATTACTGAAAACATTGGAGGAGCCCCCTCCTTATATTATTATGATTTTGATTTCATCCAACTCTGTGACGCTGCTCGATACTGTAAAATCAAGGTCTGTCCAGATCGACTTCAAACGATATACGGAGGAAGAAATTGTCTGCGCTTTCGAGCGGGCGCATGGGGACGGAGGGATAGACAGGCATATATTATGCGAATATGCCGATGGGATAATCGGAAGAGCGCTTCTTATGGCCAACTCTGCGCAATACGAAAGTCTCTGCAGGCGCATTCTGGAATGTCTCGGCGCCCTGCGGGACGGGGGCGGCGCGGCGCTCTGCGCTATGGAAGAGCTGCTTGCTGAATATGCGCCGCAAAAAGAGATTTTCTTCTTTACTCTGTATTCCGTATTCCGGGATCTTGCGCTTTCCTCCCGATACGGGGAAGAAATTCCGCTTCAGAACGTCCTTGCCGCGGGTGAAATTCGAAAGCTGAGCGAAAAAATCGGATATCACGATGCAATGGATTGTATCGGACGAATTGGCCGCGCCTGGCGTCTGATCGGGCAGAATGTCAATTACAGACTTGCGGCCGACGCATTGGCAATCCGCATACAGGAGGTTATTTGTCATGATTGAAGTAGTGGGCGTACGTTTTAAAAATACAGGGAAAATGTATTATTTTAATCCGAATGGATTTGCCATCGAGTCGGGTATGCAGGTGATCGTTGAAACGGCACGGGGGCTTGAATTTGGAGAGGCGATGTCTCCCATCCGGGAAATAGAGGACGCAGACGCGTTTCTGCCGCTTAAAAATGTAATCCGTATTGCGACGGAGGAAGACATCCGGCTTCATAACGAAAATACAATAAAAGAGAAAGACGCATTCCGAATCTGCTGCGAAAAAATCGAAAAGCATGGCCTGCAAATGAAGCTGATCGACGTAGAGTATACCTTTGACGGCAACAAAATTCTTTTTTATTTTATTGCAGATACCAGAATCGATTTCCGGGATCTAGTCAAAGACCTTGCTTCTGTCTTCAAGACAAGAATTGAGCTCCGCCAGGTAGGCGTGCGGGACCAGGCGAAAGCTGTTGGCGGAATCGGGATCTGCGGACGCGTCATATGCTGTGCATCCGCAACAGGAGAATTTCAGCCGGTATCGATTAAAATGGCAAAAGAGCAAAGCCTCTCTTTAAGTCCCACCAAAATATCCGGGACGTGCGGAAGATTGATGTGCTGCCTGAAATATGAGCAGGAAGCTTATGAAGACGCGATCCGCAGACTTCCCGGGGCGGGCTCCGTCGTAGATACGCCGGAAGGCAGGGGCGTTATTACGGATGTCAATCTTCTTCGGGAGACGGTTAGAGTCCGGCTTGACAAAGAAACGGAAACGGATTTGGCGACGTTTCGTGCCGACGAGGTCAAAGTCCTCCAGAAAAAGAAAACCGCGTCTTCCTCGAAACGCGACCAGGGGACAGATTCGAAAGAAATGCGGGATGCATTAGAATGATTTAGACGCCGCATATGCGCTTGGAGCACCGAAGCCGCCTGACTTGTAAAGCAGGCGGCTGTTTCTGGGTGAAATTCCCACTTAAATATCATTATATATAAATAATAAATGAAATTTGATTAGAAAATAACGCGAAAGTATAATTATTTATTTTATTAATTACAAATTATTTTGAAAAAACAGAATAAAAAAGATGTCAACCATTTTTGAAAATGTCCCAAAATAAGTAAAGTATATACCCCGGAGAA
>ERZ1673695.1434-NODE-1434-length-24311-cov-6.387780_pt1 | contig 24311 bp, 29 predicted proteins | sample MGYA00580225_ERZ1673695 | MGnify/ENA primary metagenome ERZ1673695 (study PRJEB41218, sample SAMN15661739) | gut metagenome | host: Homo sapiens | place: Canada: London | collected 2015-08-20/2019-03-30 | study: EMG produced TPA metagenomics assembly of... | reverse complement strand
AGCAGCCTCAAATGAGACTGCCCCTACAGCTGAAAGCTGTCGATTTCATTCCTATGCTTCCCCCAATGGGATTCAGTCTTTTTCTTTTGGTAGAATGCAATAATTGAAAAGATAAGGATACAAATGGTAACTCCAAATCCAACAGCACAAGGCGTTTCACATAGATAGCCCCATATATTTGTTCTCCATGACCCATGTACCATCTCTAAAGATTGAATAATTTTAAGGCATCACCGCACAATTCCCCACGCACGTCTTGGCGGCCAATTTGCCCCACAAATGCGTTGCAAAACCTTGCAATACACAAAGTATTCCTGCGGTTTTGCGCCTTTTTGCGGCACAAATTTTCGCGCCAATCCGCACGCGTTGAATGATGCGGTAATGCCTTAAGCATATAAATCTCTAACGAGAGTAACAAACCACTTGCGATAATTCCGATCAACCCAACCATTTTTCTCATGAGCATTTCCTCTGCAAATTTGAATTTCGCATTGTGTTATTTTTCATTAACTATTTGGGTAGGATTTGCTTCCGTTACAAATATCATGCTATCGTAAAGTACCGCAGGAGGCTGAAACATCCGATAACTTGAAGGTAGAAGTCGCATAATGATTGAGTAGCTTTCTCCAAGTGTTCCCATATAGGTATATTCAGCAGCTTGCCTACCCAGTTCGGAATTTTCCGGGACTTTGCCAAAATCCAACCAGCAAATATCTAATCCTGCCAGCTTTGCTGTTTTTGCTAAAGGGTCATGAGAATAAAATACCTGCGTTGTACGCTTTTCAGGCGAGCGAGTCGGCATATTACAATGGGTCTTATAAAAATCGGTTCCAATGACATAGTAGCCGTTGGATGCTTCCTTTGAAAGAAGCTTACCCATTGAATCATAGCTGCCCCATTTTGCGACATGGCTGTTATGTCCTGTCACAAAAATGCTTTCATGACCATTCAGTTGCTCCTGTTGTAAAATCCACAGTACATTTTCTGCCATAAATTGATCTCGTAATGTACCACCATCTGAATTTTCCTGCATTTGAAGTTCAGAATTCTGCATCAGCATATCCGTAAAGTGGATTGCTTGAGTTGAACCACTCTTGTTTTTCAATTCTTTCTTTACTTGTGAAAGTATTTCAACTCGGGTAGATGAATCGTATTCACCGCTCCAGTTTTCACCTTCCACAAGTTTTTGCAGGTTTGTTGTGTCTACTTCCAGTTCTTCGCAGATTTCCGTCAAAAACTTCATACTGTAAGCAATCCTCTGCATATCAAAACCGTAAAAACGAAGGTCTTCAGCCTCCGACGCACTCTCATTATACTGACGCATATAGGAAATGAGTTCTGCCATCTCATCCGTCCGATAAATGGCAAATCCAATCGCTGCTGCTGCTTCCTGCGCAGTACCTTCACCACCATGTATATATCGGTTTACCTGTTCACAGCCACCGTAATCACCCTCAAGAGCTAATGCCCTGACACCATTATGCTCAACTACCTGCTTGAACACTTCCAGCTTAAGTTGCTGAAATTCCGCATTTCCATGAGTGGCTTCTCCCAATGCAATTATTTTTGCACTTTCAGGAACAGAAATATTTTCCACAGGTTCCGCATAGGCTAAAAACTCTTCTGGATTCACTTTTTCTCCTGTACCAAAACCACCAAACCGCATGAATACAAGTGCCGCCAAAAGAATTGCACCCAATAATCCAAATATGATATATCTTATCTTAACCCGCCTTGTCTTTTTCTTCATTTCTAATAGTCTCCCTGTTATTAAATGAGCCTTTTCTCTCGCTTATTGTACTTCACGCAACAGTTCTTCTGCCGTAGTATTGAACAATTTTGCAAGAGTAAGCAGATTGGATGTGCTTGGATCAGATGCTCCTGTCTCCCATTTTGAGACAGCCTGCCTGCTTACACCGATAGACTCTGCGACAAACTCCTGAGTCATCTTACACTCTTCACGATGCTGTTTCAAAACCTCGCCGAGAGACTTTTTGATGCTGGACTTTTCTTTTCTGACATTGCCTGATTTGATATATCTAATCAATGCTTTTATGAGAAATATCCCAACGGTAATAAATGTCGCTATCACCGCCACCCCAATTAGAATAACAACACCAAAAACAACGACTCCTAATCCTAAAAAATCATATTTCATTCAATCACCTCTTTTCGTGACTTCATGATAGCAATATTTCACGGTTGCTACTACCAACTATCACGATATTTCTTTGGTTGCGACTGGTTGCGGAAGTAAAAAAGCACTTTTTGATAAGAAAAAGACATATAAGCACATCAATAATCAAAACAACAAATTCCAGTTTATCACTTCTTTAATACCTGTGTGAATTTTATCATGTAGCCAAACAAACTTCAATACATGGTCAAATCACCGGAGATTTTAAGCGTGCACAAATAGAGTAAAAGGGAGAACGGGCGGCGGCCGTTGACAAAGCCGGGGCGGGGGGCTATACTAAACTGCCGGATCGTCGATCTGTTTTTGAGAGGAGGCGTGGAGTTGACCACCCAACAGATGAAAAAGAGCGGATATCTGCGTATTTTCGTCTCCTATTACAAACCCCACTGGAAGCTGTTTGCGCTGGACATGGCGTGCGCCCTGTGCATTTGCATGGTGGACCTGGCGTTTCCCATCGTGTCCCGCAGCTCGATGCAGACCCTTTTGCCCCAGAAGCTCTTTTCCGCCTTTTTTGTGGTTATGGCGCTGCTGGCGGGGGCCTATGTGCTCAAGAGCGTCTTTTACTTCATCGTCACCTACTGGGGGCACCTGCTGGGCGTACGCATGGAGGCGGATATCCGGCGGGACCTGTTCCATCATATGCAGGATCTCTCCTTTTCCTTTTACGACAAGAACCGCACCGGCCAGCTCATGAGCCGGGTCACCGGCGACCTGTTTGAGATCACGGAGCTGGCCCACCATGGCCCGGAGGACCTGTTCATCTCCACCGTGACCATTCTGGGCGCGTTCTGCATCATGCTCACCATCCGCTGGCAGCTGGCCCTGGTGGTGTTTGCGGTGATCCCCGTTTTTGTGATCTTTACCGCCGTTTCCCGCAAGCGGATGATGGACGCCTCCACCGAGGTCAAGGCCAAGCTGGCGGGCATCAACGGAGAGGTGGAATCCTCCATCTCCGGCATGCGCACGGCCAAGGCCTTCGCAAACGAGGACGCGGAGAGCGCCAAGTTCAACGCCGCCAACGACCAGTTCCGGGGGGCCAAGCGGGGGTATTACAAGGCCATGGCCCGCTATCAGTCGGGGATGGAATTCTGCATGGGGATCCTGTCCGTGCTGGTCATTGCCTTCGGCGGCTTTCTCATCATGCGGGGGGAGATGGATTTTATCGATCTGACCACCTTTGCGCTGTACGTGACCGCCTTTATCACCCCCATCCGCAAGCTCTCCGCCTTTGTAGAGCAGTTTATGCAGGGCATGGCGGGCTTTCGGCGCTTTGTGGAGCTGATGCGTCTGGAGCCCGATATCCAGGACGCCCCCGACGCCCGGGACCTGACCGGTGTGAAGGGCGACATTCTGGTGGACGACGTGACGTTTCGCTATGAGAGCGCCGGGGAGAGCGTGCTGGAGCATGTGAAGCTGCATGTGCGGCCCGGGGAGACCGTGGCGGTGGTGGGTCCCTCCGGCGGCGGCAAGTCCACCCTGTGCCAGCTCATCCCCCGCTTTTACGACGTGACCGAGGGCCGCATCCTGGTGGACGGGCAGGACGTGCGGGAGCTTAAGCAGCACTCCCTGCGCGCCCAGATCGGCATCGTGCAGCAGGATGTGTTCCTCTTCGCGGGGACCATTTACGACAATATCCGCTACGGCAAGCCCGACGCCACCGAGGCTGAGATCGTGGAGGCCGCCCGGAGGGCGGAGATCTACGATGATATTCTGGAGATGCCCGACGGCTTCCAGACCCAGGTGGGCGAGCGGGGCGTCATGCTCTCCGGCGGACAGAAGCAGCGGGTGAGCATTGCCCGCATTTTCCTGAAGAATCCGCCCATCCTGATCCTGGATGAGGCCACTTCCGCTCTGGACAGCGTGACCGAGGCGCGGATCCAGAGCGCCTTTGACGAGCTGGCCAGGGGCCGCACCACGCTCATCATCGCCCACCGCCTGTCCACCATCCGTTCGGCCAGCCGCATCATCGTCATCGACGGCTGCGGCATCCGGGAGGAGGGCACCCACGAGCAGCTCATGGCGCGGGACGGGGCGTACGCCCAGCTCTATCGGGCCCAGCGGTCCACGGCGGTATAGAGGACGAAGATGACAAAGACGGAACTGTTGAACAAGGCCGCCCGGAACGGGGAGGAGCGGCTGCTGCTGGCCCGGGTGCTGGACAAGCTGGAGCTGGCCCGGCGGCGGAACATTCCCAGCCACACGGGCTTCCTCTCCCCCGGGGAGCGGGCCTGCGTGGAGGCGCTGCTGGCCGCGGCCGGACATCCCCGGCACCTGTTTTTCGGGGGCTACGAGGGAGCGCAGCGTAATATCTGCGTCTTCCTGCCCGACTGGCAGGAGCCGGAGGACTTCCAGACGGGCGGAGATTGTCCCGTCTGCGCGCTGCGGGCTTCCTTCCCGGCCGACGGGGCGCTGACACACCGGGATTTTCTGGGCAGCGTACTGGGCCTGGGACTGGACCGGGAAAAGGTGGGGGATCTGCTGGTGGGCGAGGGGGCGTGCGACCTGATCGTCCTGGAGGAGATCCGGGACTTTTTGCTGCTCCATCTGGAGCAGGCGGGGCGGGTACGCCTGCGGCTGGCTCCGGTGGCGCTGGAACGGCTCTCCCCGCCGCCGGTGCAGGGGAAGCTTATCCGGGATACGGTCTCCTCCCTGCGGTTGGACGCGGTGGCCGCCTCCGGCTTTTCCCTGGCCCGGAGCAAGGCCGCCGACCTCATTTCCTCGGGCCGCTTCCAGCTCAACTACCGGGAGTGCGTCAAACCCGACCGGGCGGTGGCCCAGGGGGACGTGATCTCCTGCTGGGGCCTGGGGAAATGCGTGGTGCAGGAAGTGGGCGGAACGTCCCGGAAAGGACGCATCCTACTGGTATTGGAGCGATATGTGTAATGGAACAGACGAAGATCGACCGGATCAACGCTTTGGCGAAAAAAGCAAAGAGCCCCGGGGGGCTCACCCCGGAAGAGATGGTGGAGCGGGACCTGCTGCGGCAGGAGTACGTGGCCGCCTACCGGGACAACCTGGTCGCCCAGCTGGAACACACGGTGATCGTGGAGCCGGACGGGACCAGGCACCGGCTGCCCCGGAAGCCGTAATACGAAGGCGGTACCCCTGCGGCGATGCACAGGGGCCCAAAAGCACCGGCCGCGGCCGGTGCTTTTTTGGGTTCGCGGCGTCCCGCTTCTGGACACAGGGCAAATTTCGTGATACGATAAGGTCCGCTGAACCGGCCGTATGGCTGAGAAACAAAGCGGCGCCGCTTTGCGGCGGATTTCGTAAAAAGACCGCAACTTTTCCCGCTTCTGCTCCGTCTGAGAGAGGACGGAGAAAGGAGGTCTTATGCAGCTTGTATTCAAGCAGCGGTTTTTCTCCTGGTTTGACAGCTATGATATCTACGATGGGGAAGGCCGCACGGTCTATACGGTGGAGGGCAGACTGGCCTGGGGCCACCGGCTGGAGATCTACGGTCCGGCGGGCGACCACCTGGGCACGGTAAAGGAGGAGCTGCTCACCCTGCTGCCCCGGTTCGCCCTCTATGCCGGAGGGGTGTGTTTGGGTTGTATTCGAAAGGAATTTACCCTGTTTCGCCCCCGCTTTACCCTGGACTGCAACGATTGGCAGGTAGAGGGCGACTTTCTGCAATGGGAGTACCGGGTCGCCGACGGGGCCGGGCGCACGGTCATGCAGGCGTCCAAGCAGCTGTTCCGCTGGACGGATACCTATGTGCTGGAGGTGGCGCGCGCGCAGGACGCCCTGCTCTGTCTGATGATCGTGCTGGCCATTGACGCGGCCAAATGCTCCGCCGGAAACGGCTGACCGGTGTCCAGGGCCCAAAGACCCGCCGGCCGGGCGCTTTCGCAAGTTTCCGGCAGGGACTAAAGCGCCGCTTTCGCGGCACACTACCCTATGGAACCAGAGACGGCCCGGCGGGGCCGTAAGCATCGGCGTGGCCCGCGGTTCAACGTTCCGGGCGGAGCCCCTCCAAAACGTATGGTTCCTGATCTGCGGGCCGTGCCCCATCCCAATCGAAGAGGTATGCATCTATGCTGGAACATCCTGCCGTCCGCGCCCTGCTGCTCTCCTTTGCAGCGGGCCTGTCCACCCTGCTGGGAGCGCTGGTGGTCTTTTTTACCAAAACGAAAAGCCAGAAGCTGCTGGCCATCTCGCTGGGCTTTGCCGCCGGGGTGATGCTCTCGGTGTCCTTCACCGATCTGTACCCTAACGCACGGGACCTGCTGGACCAGGCCCTTGGGGTGCGGCCGGGAACGCTGGCCGCGGTAGCGTCGCTGGCCGGGGGCGTATTGCTGGCCATGGCGCTGGATCACTTTGTGCCCCATGAGGGCTTTGATTCCGTCACCGGCGAGGCTCCCCACAAGGACCTGTTCCGGGTGGGGTTCGTGTCCACGCTGGCCATCGGGCTGCACAATTTTCCCGAGGGCGTGGCCACCTTCATGGCCGGGTACGAAGACGCGGCGCTGGGCGTGTCCATCGCCATTGCCATCGCCATGCACAATATCCCCGAGGGCATTTCCGTGGCCATGCCGATTTGGTACGCTACCGGGAGCCGCCGCCGGGCCTTTCAGTATACGCTGCTCTCCGGTATGGCCGAGCCGGTAGGGGCCCTGCTGGCCTTTTTGGTGCTGCGGCCTTTCATCAATGGGCTGGTGCTGGGGGTGCTCTTCGGGCTGGTGGCGGGCATCATGGCCTATATCACAGTGGAGGAGCTGATCCCCTCCTCCCGGCAGTACGGGCATGACCGCGCTGCCCTCTGGGCCACGCTGGCGGGGATCTGCGTCATGCCCCTGACGCATCTGCTGTGAACGGGGAGGCGCGTTGTGGAGCTGGATTACAACAAACTGCTCAGCCTGACGGCGGAGATGGGGCTTTGCCTGATGGAGAGCGGAGCGGAGACCTACCGGGTGGAGGAGTCCATGCACCGGCTGCTCTCGGCCTACGGCGTTGCCGGTGAAGTCTTCGCCATTCCGAACTGTATCATCGCCACCCTCACCTCCCCGGAGCGGCGTCCCCTGACCCAGATCCGCCGCGTGCCCGCCCATGGCACCGACATCGACCAGCTGGAGCGGTACAACGACCTGTGCCGCCGCCTGTGCCGGGAAGCGCCGGAATTGGACGCGGCCCTGGAGCAGGTGGCTCAGATCGGACGGGAGCGCCGCAGCTACCCCCTGTACATCCGCCTGGCCGGGTACTTCCTGGGCTGCGGCATGTTTTCTCTGTTTTACGGCGGCACGCTGCGGGACGGCCTTTGCGGCGGCGTATGCGGGGTCGCCATCGGGCTCTGCCTGGCCCTGACCGGCGCCTTTGGCGCCAACCTCTTTTTTAAAACGGTAGCCGGCGCGGCGGTATCCGCCCTGACGGCGCTGCTGCTGACGGCGGCGGGTCTGGGACAGAGCCTGGATAAGATCATCATCGGCGCCCTCATGGCCCTGGTGCCCGGCATCGCCATCACCAACGCCATGCGGGACATTATGGCCGGAGATATGGTGTCCGGCATCAGCAAGGGGGCCGAGGCTCTGCTCATCGGCGCGGCTATCGCGCTGGGTACCGCCATTGCCCTGGGGCTGGCGGCCCTTACCGCGGGAGGTTGAGCCATGGAACTGATCAGCGGTTACGTTTTGCCCTGCCTGTATGCCTTTCTGGCCTGCATCGGCTTCTGCTTCCTCTTCAACATCCACGGCATCGGCATGTTCATCTGTGCCGGAGGTGCGGGGCTGGGGTGGCTGTGCTATCTGCTGACCGCCCCGCTGGTGGGCAGCGATATCATCCAGGCCTTCCTGGCGGCCCTGGTGATCTCCGCCTGGTCCGAGATCATGGCGCGCCTGCGCCGGTGCCCGGTCACCAGCTATCTGCTGGTGGCGCTGTTCCCGCTGGTCCCGGGCGGCGGGATCTACTATACCATGGAGCACGCCGTGAGCGGCGAGGTAGACCTGTTTCTCTCCACGCTGCTGCACACCCTTGGCCTGGCTGGGGCTCTGGCAGTGGGGGCGCTGCTGGTGGCCTCCTTCGTGCGGCTGTTTCAAAAGCGGCGGGAACACCGGAGCTAGACGGGAAAGGAACCAATATGCCCAGATATGATGTCGTCCTCTTCGACGCCGACAATACATTGTTTGATTTTGACCGCTCCGAGCGGGAGGCGCTGGCGGGACTGCTCCGCGCCCACGGCCTGCCCGGCGGTGCGGCGGATGTGGCGCTGTACCATAAGATCAACCAGGGCCTCTGGGATCGGTTCGACCGGGGGGAGGTGCGGCGGGAATGGCTGGTGGTGGAGCGCTTTCGGGCCTTTTTGGAGGCGGCGGGACGCCAGGGCGATCCCCGGCAGCTCAACCGGGAGTACCTGCGCCGCCTGGGTGAGAGCGGGCACCTGCTGCCCGGCGCCTATGATCTGTGCCGCAGCCTGGCCCGTTGCTGCACCCTGGCCATCGTCACCAACGGCGTAGCCGTGGCCCAGCGGGGACGGTTCGAGCGTTCCCCCCTGAAGGAGCTGATCCCCTGGCTGTTCATCTCGGAGGAGGTGGGGGCCAGCAAGCCCGACCCGGCCTTTTTTGCGCCGGTGCTGGCAGCGCTGGGGGTGGCCGACCGCAGCCGGGTGCTGATGGTGGGAGACAACCTGCTCACCGACATACAAGGCGGCGCCAACGCAGGGCTGGACACCGCGTGGTACCGCCCCGGCCATGCCCCCCGCACGGCGGGGATCGTCCCGACCTATGAAGCGGATTCCTATCGGGCCCTGGAGGCCCTGATTCTGAACCAGACCCCTGAATATCGAAATAAATGAGGTGTCCCCCGTGTCCCCATCTGTTTATGATTCCGTCCGGAACGACCGGCATTCCCGGCACCGGAAACAGCCGCCCCGCCGCTGGAAGCTCCCCTTGCTGCTGGCCGCCGGTGCGGTATGCCTGTGCCTGATCGTAGCGCCCACCCTGGGCAAGTCGCCCGCCCCCGGCACGCCGGCTGGGCAGGCGGCCCCGCCCCCGGCCACCCCGGACTTTGTGCCGACGCCGGAACCGACCCCTACCCCGGCCCCTACGCCCACGCCGGAACCCACGCCCACGCCCGTCCCGGCCTTTGACTTTTCCCAAAGCGCCCCCGAGCGCGAAACGGTGGAGATGGATTACTTCGCAGACGCCCTGTTTATCGGGGATTCCCGCACCGACGGGCTGCGGCTCTACAGCGGCGTCAAGGGCGCGGATTTTTACTGCTATAAGGGCCTGACCATCTTTGAGATGAACAGCCGCAAAGTGGCGGAGATCGACGGGACCAAATACAGCGTGCTGGACGCCCTGGGCCGGGGCAGGCAGTACGCCAAGATCTACATATCCCTGGGCATCAACGAACTGGGCTATTTCGACGACCAGGTCTTTGCGGACACGTTCGCCGCCTTCCTGACGCAGGTAAAGGCCCTTCAGCCCGACGCGGTGATCTATCTGGAGAACCTGGCGCCGGTGAACCCCGGCAAATGCAAGGCCAACCGCCAGCCTTACTATGTGAACAACGACCGGGTGGCAGACTATAACGCCATCTTCCCCCGCCTGGCGGAGGAGCAGCAGGTGGTGCTGCTGGACGTGGCCGCCGCCCTGAGCGACGCGGACGGGGTCCTCCCCGCCGAGGCCACGGTGGACGGAGTACACTTTACCAAGGATTGGTACAAGACCTGGCTGGCCTATCTGATGGACCATACGGTGGATGCGGAGGAATACGCGGCGGGACAGACCGGCGCGGCGGAAGGAGAGAGCGGATCATGAAACGAGTGCTGTTACTGCTGCTGGCGGGGGTCCTGAGCGTGGGACTGGCTGCCTGCGGGGGCGGCTTTGCCGGGTATGACCCGGAAACGACCGCCCAGGCGCTGCTGGATTCCGGCGCATTTGAGGACGCCCTGGACACACTGGACGAGGAAAGCGCCTGTATGGTCTACGGCCTGGACCCGGAGCAGGTGGAGGACTGTGTGGTCTACGCCTCCATTACCGCCGGGGCGGAGGAGATCGCGGTGCTCCGCATGACCGATGAGGATGCCGCCAAAGCCGCCCTGGAGGCCCTGAAGGGCCGGGTGGAGGACCAGATCGCCGCTCTGAAGGATTATCAGCCGGAGGAAGTGGGCAAACTGGACGGAGCCATCCTGGACCGGCAGGGAACGACGGTGCTGCTGGCTGTGCCGGCCAGCCATGACCTGGCGCAGGCCGCGCTGGACGCGCTGCGGTGAATCGCTTAACCATCCCCGCATTTTTGCGGGGATGCCGTCCGCTGCACTTGTACGCTTCCCCGCAGGGGGAGCGCGGCGGCCATAAGGCGGCAGCGTAAAAAACCGGGCCGGGCCGCTGGGCCAGGCCCGGTTTTTTCACGCCGGCGGAAACTTTTTGCCGTCCCCGGCCGTCTCAGGAATCAGAAAAGGAGCGCTGTACAGCCTTGGAGCAGACCGAAGGGATCATCCACCGCCAGCTGGTGGACTATATCGTGGCGGGGCAGGGGGATTTTTACCGTCTGGCGTACAGCTATGTCCAAAACCGGGATGCGGCCCTGGATGTGGTGCAGGAGAGCATCGTCAAGGCCCTGTCCAAGTCGGACTCCCTGCGCCGTCCGGAGTATATGAAGAGCTGGTTCTACCGGATCCTGCTCAATGAGAGCATGAACCACTTCCGCCGGGGCAGAAGGCTGGTCCCGCTGGAGGATACCCTGGCCGACCGGGCCGCCCCCGAGACCGACCCGGGCCTGCGGCTGGACCTGTACGACGCGCTGGAGCGGCTGGACCTCAAAGAACAGACGGTGATCCGGCTGCGTTTTTTTGAAGATATGAAGCTGGAGGAGATCGCTCTGGCGACCCACACCAATCTGAATACCGTGAAATCCCGGCTCTACAAGGGCCTGCGGAAGCTGCGGGAACTGACGGGGGAGGAACTGAACGATGCATGAGGCATGGGAGCGCGCACGGGCGCGCTATCAGGCGGCCGCGCTGCCGGAGGAGCTGGCCTTTGCCGTGGCGGGCGCGGTGCGGCGCGGGGAACGTCAGCGGAAGGGGCGGCGGGCACTTCGGCGGGCGGCGGCCACCGCGCTGGCCGGCTGCGCCTGCTTCGCGCTGCTGCTCAACGTCAGCCCCACCTTTGCCGGGGCGGTATACCAGGTGCCGGTGCTGGGGCAGCTGGCCCGGGTGATCACCGTGAAGGAGTACTCCATCAACGACCGGGATCACCTGATCGACGTGCGCCTGCCCGCCCTGGAGCTGGCGGCCAATACCGATCTGGAGCAGCGCGTCAATACGGAGATCCGCACGCGCATCGACCAGGTGCTTCAGGAGGCGGAGGACCGGGCCCGCGAGACCCGGGAGGCCTATGTGGCCACCGGCGGTGCGCAGAGCGATTTTATTCCCATCATCATCACGGTGGACTACGAGATCAAGTGCCAGAACGGGCAGTACCTCTCCTTTGTGCTGACCAAAACCGAGACGCTGGCCAGCGCCTATACAGAGGTGTACACCTACAACATCGACCTTCCGGCCGGGCGGGAGGTCTCCCTGCGGGATTTGCTGGGGCCCAACTACAAACAGCTGGCCAACCAGGCGATCCGCGCGGAGATCGCCCGGCGGGAGGCGGAGGACCCGGACAACCGGTACTTCCACGGCGAGGACGGGGTGGAGGGCTTTACCTCCATTGCCGACGACCAGCGGTTCTATCTCAACGGGGACGGCGTACCCGTGGTGGTCTTTGAGAAATATGAAATTGCACCCGGCTACATGGGCGAGCAGGAATTTGAGATAATACCCTGAACCGCAGGCAAAGGGGGGCGCGGCTGCCTCCCGGGACGGCAGGGCCGCGGTATCGGCCGGCTGTCGAAACACGGCCCGTTCCGCCCGCCGGACGAGGGCGGCTCCCGCCGCGCGGGAACGCCGGAAACGGTATGCCCGGCTGGGCGTTTGGGAAAAGAACGCCAAGACGATCGCCTTTTATCAAAACCACGGTTTTTATCAGACCGGCGCCCGCTCCTTTTTTGTGGGGGACGCCCGGCAGCGCGATTCCATCATGCGGAAGGACCTGTAAACAGGGGAGGTATGTTTATGTTTCGGGAGATGCGCAGAAAGCGCCAGGCGTTGACGCGGGAGGCGTGTGAGGCCGTCCTTTGCCGGAGGACCTGCGGCGTGTTGGCGCTGTCCGGGGACGATGGGTACCCCTACGCGGTGCCCATCAGCTATGTGTACGATAGGGGCAGGATCTATTTCCACTGTGCCAAGGACGGCCATAAGCTGGACGCCGTCCGGCGCTGCGGCAAGGCGTCCTTCTGTGTGGTGGATCAGGATCAGGTCGTCCCGGAGGAATACACCAGCTATTTCCGAAGCGTCATCGTCTTTGGGCAGATGCGGGTGCTGGAGGACGAGCGGGAGAAGCGCGCCGCCATCGAAGCGCTGGCCCTTCGCTACGCCCCGGAGGACGGCGCGGACCGCCGGAAGGCGGTCATCGACCGGGAATGGGCGCCGCTGTGTATGCTGGAGCTAACCATAGAGCACATGACGGGGAAGCAGGCCATTGAATTGGTGCAGGCCTGAAAGGCTGCGCAGGAAGCGGAAAACGGAGCGGTGCCCATCGCATGGCATGACCCATGGAGGCTCTGCATGGTACGGCAGGCCCGTGTTTACAACACGGGCCTGCTTTTTATCGGGGAGAAGGGCTGCGCGCCCTGTACCGGGAAAGACAGCACGCGCTCTTTGATAAAGCCGCCCCCCGGCGCGATCTGACGCGCCGGGGGGCGGCTTTATGCTTATTTACCGCGCCGCAGGTCGCAGAGGACCTTGACCAGCTGGATGACCAGGGTGGGCAGAAAAGCCAGCAGCACGATCTCCCCGAGGTTGGCCGGGCGGAAGGAGGCCGCCACCAGAAACAGGCTTTTCAGGCCGGGGATAAAGAGGACCGCCAGCAGCAGCACCACGCCGGCGCAGAACGCCAGGATGGAATATAGGTTGGTGGACAGCTTCAGACGGAAAACGGACTCGTCCCCGCGGCAGTTGAAGCCGTGGAACAGCCGGGCCAGCGTGAGGGTGGCAAAGGCCATGGTGCTGGCCAGGGCGGCGCTCTCCTGATAGCCCAGATAAAAAGCGATCATCGTGACCACGGCGATCAGCAGGCCCTGAGCGCCGATGCGGGAGAGCAGGCTCTTGTTGAGGATGGGCTCCTTGGGGTCCCGGGGCTTCTGCCGCAGCAGGCCCTTGCGGGCGGGTTCCATGCCGATGGCGATGGCGGGCAGGCTGTCGGTCAGCAGGTTGATAAACAGCAGGTGGACCGGCTGGAACGGCACGGGAAGGGCCAGCAGGGAGGCGTACAGTACGCAGAAGATGCCCGCCGCGTTGCCCGAGAGCAAGAACTGGATGGCGTTTTTGATATTGGCGTAGACGCTGCGGCCGTTGACCACGGCCTTGACGATGGTGGCGAAGTTGTCGTCGGCCAGGATCATGGAGGCCGCATCCTTGCTCACTTCCGTGCCGGTGATGCCCATGGCCACGCCGATATCGGCCTTTTTCAGGGCGGGGGCGTCGTTGACGCCGTCGCCGGTCATGGATACGATGCTGCCCCGGCGCTGCCAGGCGTTTACAATGCGTATTTTATGTTCGGGAGATACCCGCGCGTAGACCGAAATGCCGGCCAGCCGCTGATCCAGATCGGCGTCGGTCATGTTATCCAGCTCCACGCCGGAGACGGCCTCGTCTCCCTCCCGGAAGATGCCCAGCTGCTTGGCGATGGCGGAGGCGGTGACCTTATGATCGCCGGTGATCATAATGGTACGGATGCCGCCCTCCCGGGCGTCGGAGACGGCCTGGATGGCCTCAGGCCGGGGCGGGTCGATCATGGAGATCAGGCCGATAAAGGTGAAGCCGTCCTCATCCGAGAGCGCGGGGGGGCGGAAGCCGGGCAGCTCCTTATACCCGAAGGAGAGCACCCGAAGTCCCTCCATGGACAGCTCCATATTGATCCGGGAGATGGCCTCCCGGCGTTCCGGGGTCATCTCGACCGGGCCCTCCCGGGTGAGCAGGTAGTTGGAGCGCTGGAGCAGCACGTCGATGGCGCCCTTGGTAAAGAGGGTGGGGACGCCGTCGATATCGTGGAGAGTGCTCATGAGCTTGCGGTCGGAATCGAAGGCCAGCTCGCCCAGCCGGGGGTGCTGGGCGCGGTAGGCCTCCTCGTCCACGCCGAACTTTTCTCCCAGCTGCACCAGGGCCACCTCGGTGGGATCGCCGATGGAGGCACCGGTCTGCTGATTGTTGGTGGCGTCGCTGGCCAGCAGAGCGGCCTTCAGCAGCAGCCGCTGTACGTCGTTGACCAGGTTCAGGTCGTCTCCCTCCAGCAGGGAGCCGTCGGCGTACACCTTCTGGGGGGTCATTTTGTTCTGGGTCAGGGTCCCCGTCTTGTCGGAGCAGATGACGGATACGCTCCCCAGGCTCTCCACGGCCTTGAGGTCTTTGATGATGGCGTTTTGCCGGGCCATCTTCTGCGTGCCCATGGCCAGCACGATGGTGACGATGGAGGAAAGCGCCTCCGGGATGGCGGCCACGGCCAGGGCCACGGCAAACATCAGGGAGTCCAGCACGCCCATGCCCGTACGGAAGATGGAGAGCAGAAACACCGCGGCGCAGATGATCATGATGACGGTGGCCAGCTTGGCGCTGAATTTGTCCAGACTTTCCTGGAGCGGGGTCTTGCGCTGCTGGGTCTGGTTCATGAGCGCGGCGATCTTGCCCAGCTCGGTCTCCATGCCGGTGGCGGTGACCAGCACGGTGGCCCGGCCATAGGTGACCAGGGAGCCGGAAAAGACCATGTTTTTCTGGTCGCCCAGCGCCACCTGCTCGGCGGTGATGGCCTCGGCGGTCTTGTCCACGCCCTCGGATTCGCCGGTCAGGGAACTTTCGTTGACCTTCAGAGAGAAGTTCTCCAGAATGCGGCCGTCCGCCACCACCATGTCCCCGGCCTCCAGCAGCACGATGTCGCCGGGTACCACGTCTGCGGAGGGGATCTCCAGCCGCACGCCGCCCCGCAGCACTTTGGCCGAGGGAGCGGACATCGCCTTCAGGCTCTCCAGGGATTTTTCCGCCTTCACGTACTGGGCGGTACCCAAGATGGCGTTGAGAACGAGTACGGCAAAGATGACGATGGTGCTCTCCACGTTTTCCGAAAGGGCGGAGATGACCGCGGCGATGAGGAGGATGACCACCAAAAGATCCTTGAACTGCTCGAAAAAGATCTGGGGTACGCTTTTCTGTTTGCCCTCGGAGAGCTTGTTGGGACCATATTGCCCGGTACGGCGGCGCACCTCCTCCCCGCTCAGGCCGGCGGGGGCGGCTTTTTGCGCCTCCAGCGCCTGCTGCGGGGTCTTGCGGTAATAGGCCTCTGCCATTACGATTCCTTCCTTCCACATATTGTCTCACAAGCGGGAGAGGCAATAAAAAAAGACCTCCCGCCAACTGCCGCCCATAGCGACAGCTGCCGAAAAGTCTTGTTACCACGACGGGCGCATGCCGCCAGGTCCGCAGACGGACCGTGATGTTGACGGCATGACTTTCAAACTACTCCCTTTTCAACTGCCGATATGATATCACAGCCCCGAACGCAAGTCAAACGGTTTTTCTCAGGATGTGCCATTTTCCGGTTTTTATGAGCGCGGCTGCGCGGGCCGCTGCCGCTCCCGGTAGACCAGCAGATCCCCCACCCCGCAGCGCAGGACGAAGCAGATGCGGGCCAAAATGTCCGCGTCGATCTTCTCCACCTGGTTTTTATACCATTTGTCAATGACCTCGTAGCGGGTATTTACCAGCCGGGCCATGCGGTTCCGGGAGATCCCGCGCTGGTCCATCAGCTCGCGCAGCCGGAGCTCCACCCGGCCGTACTCCTGGATCAAAAGGACGCCCTGCTCGTTCATCTCATCACCCCGGAATAATACTACAAGCGCCGTTATCAAAGTATAATATCCATATAAAACGTTACTATACAAATAGTGAATAATGTGCTATAATACCTGCGATCCCGGTGCGCCGGGGGGAATGCGGCCGATATCCGGCGGTGCACCCTGCGGGTCCGGGATGGAGCGGATGGGCCGGATGGCCGGGAAAATATGCATCCGGCCGGGGACCGATTGCGTAAAAGTCCTGTAATTGTCTGTGAAAAGCAAAAAAAACACTACCCAAATGAAGGAAGTTACGCTATAATTATCTTGAATCGGTATCCCCAGGTGCCGGGGAGGAAGAAGGAGGGGCAGCGATGGGCAAAAACGCACCCGTGACCGTGGTCAAAAGGGTCGCCGTCACTATGCTGGGCGGCTTTCGCATTCGGGTAGACGGTAATGTGCTCACCGATGAGATCAATCGCTCCCAAAAGCTGTGGAACGTGCTGTGTTACCTGATTGCCCATCGGGAACGCACCGTGCCTCAGTCGGAGTTTATCGAGCTGTTCTGGCCGGAGGAAAACAGCGCCAATCCGACCAATGCGCTCAAGACCCTGCTCTATCGGGTGCGCAGCCTGCTGGAGCCGCTGTTTGGGGAGGGACTGGAGCCCATCCTTTCCCAGCGGGGGGCCTACGCCTGGAATCCGGCCATCGCCTGTGAGATGGACGTGGACCGATTCGAGCTGCTGTGCCGCCGGGCCCAGGATACCGCCCTGCCCGCCCAGAAGCGCATGGCGCTGTATGAGGAGGCCGCCGAGATGTATCGGGGCGATTACCTGCCCAAGCTGGCCAACCAGATGTGGGTGGTACCCATCAGCGCCCACTATCATGCCCTGTACCTGGAGGCGGTAAAGGAGTACGCCGATCTGCTGGAGCACGCGGAGAAATTTGAGGCCATGGCCGAACTGTGTACCCGCGCCAGCCAGCTCGACCCGCTGGACGAGAGCCTGCACACCCTGATCGTCCGGGCCCTGCTGCGCCAGGGAAAGGATTCCGCCGCCCTGAGCCATTACGAAAAGGCGACCGATCTGCTCTACCGGAATCTGGGCGTGCGTCCCTCTGAGGAGCTGCGGGCTCTCTACCGGGAGATTATGGACGTGGAGGAGCGCCTGGAGACCAATCTGGAGGTCATCCAGGCCAATCTGCGGGAAGCGGCCCAGCGGCCCGGGGCCTTTGTGTGCGAGTACGGCTTCTTTAAGGAGGCCTACCGGCTGGAGGCCCGCCGTTCCGCCCGCAGCGGGGCCTGCGTACATATCGCGCTGGTCACCGTCTCCCTGCCCGACGGTGGAGTTCCGCCCCTGGGCGTGCTCAACACCACCATGGACCAGCTGCTGGAGGTGCTGGTGCACAACCTGCGCCGGGGGGACGTGGTCTCCAAGTACAGCGGCGCCCAATACGTCGTCATGCTGCCGGCGGCCAATTTTGAAGATTCCACCATGGTCGTAGAACGGATCGTGAACGCCTTTTACCGCCAGCACCGGCGGAATTTCCTCAAGCTCACCTACCGGATCCGTGAGCTGTCTTGAAACAATAGGAGCTTATCTCTATGAAAAAACGCACCGCCACTCGTTTGGGTACCGTCCTTGTGTGCCTGGCCTGCGTCTGCCTGGGCGCAGTCCTGGCCCTGGTGTGGCAGGGCAGGCAGTCCGTCCTGCCCGCCGCCCCCCAGATATCAGCCGCGCCGCTGCCTGCCGCCACGCCGGAGCCTACCCCCAATGCCACCGCTGCGCCGGAGCCGACGCCGGAGGCCGAGGCGGGCGGCGACCCGGCTCTGGTCGAAGACAACGGATTGCCCAAGGATCAGCTGTATGTGACCGACGCGCGGAAGGGCTATGCCGACGGCGCGCTGCGCCTCATCATCCCCAAGCTGGGAGTGGATGTGCCGGTGCTGGACGGGGTGGACGCCCAGACCCTCCTGCGGGGGGTGGGACTGTACGATTACGCCCAGCTGCCCGGCGAGGGCGGGGCCAACACCTCCATCGCCGGCCACCGCAACGGCCTGCGGGGCGGCAAGATCACCGACAATATGCCCTTCTACTACATCAATACCCTGACCGAGGGAGACTACCTCTACCTCCAGGACAGTGAGCAGATCTACCAGTACCTTTGGGAATGCACCGAGGTCATCGAGCCCAGCAACTGGGGCCCCATCTACAATCAGGGCTACGCCTGCGTCACCCTGACGACCTGTACGCCCATCGGCGTGGCGGACCACCGGCTGGTGGTCCGGGGGGCGCTGGTGGACACCATTCCGCTGAGCGGGGATTACGATTATCCCGCCAGCACCACTGAGGAGTGACCGATCGATATGAAACACAGCAAGCTCAGGCGTGCCGCCGCCGCTCTGCTGGCACTGGCGCTGGTGCTGGGCGCGGGTGGCGTCCTGCTGGCCGCGTCGGAGGCCAAGGCGGCCAAGCCTGCCTCCCTGCCCGTCAAGGCGGAGACCAAGACCGGCGTTACCGTATACGCCAACGCCAAGGCATCCATCGACGCCTCCAACCTGGCGGAAGGCTACCTGCTGGTGACGTATACCGGCGGGAGGAATGTGAAGATCAAGGTACAGATCACCAAGGAGGGCGGCGTCACCTACACCTATAACCTGAACAACCAGGGCGGTACGGAGACCTTTCCGCTGACCGAAGGAGACGGCAAATATACCGTCAAGGTGTTTGAGAACACCACCGGCACCAAATATGCCGTTGCCCACAGCGCCGCGGTGGAGCTGAAGCTGCGCAACGATTTTCTGCCCTTCCTTTACCCCAACCAATTTGTCGATTACAACGCCAAGTCCGCCGTGGTGTCCAAGGCCGCGGAGATCGTCTCCGCCGCCGGGGCGGCGACGGACCTGTCCAGGGTGCAGGCGGTGTTTGATTTCGTTACCAAGAACTTTTCCTATGATTATGAGCTGGCCAAGACGGTGCAGAGCGGTTATCTGCCAGTGGTGGACCGTGTGCTGGAGGGAAAGAAGGGGATCTGCTTCGATTATGCCGCGGTGATGTGCGCCATGCTCCGCAGCCAGAACATCCCCTGCAAGCTGGTGGTGGGCTATGCCGGGACCACGTATCATGCCTGGATCAACGTATATATCGACGGCGTGGGCTGGGTGGACAAGGTGATCTATTTTGACGGAGAGAGCTGGACGCTGATGGACCCCACCTTTGTTTCCACCGGCAAGGCAAGCCAAAGCATCATGAAGTACGTGACCGACGACACCAATTACACGCAGAAATACGCCTATTGACACAATTATGCTGGAAAGCGGGGGTCCTGCGGCACGCCGTGGGGCCCCCTTCCAAAGGGAGGGTGACCGGATGGAACGGGATCGGACGCGGCGGGAGACGCTGGACGACGACACGCTGTCTCTGTTTTGCAGTCAGCTTTCCCTGATGCTCCAGGCGGGTATCGGCGTGGAGGAGGGGGCGGCCCTGTTGGCCGGCGATGCGGACGAGCTGGGGCAGCGGACCCTGCTGGCCGGCCTGCGGGCCGGCCTGGACCGGGGGGAGCCCCTCTCGCAGGCGCTGGAAGCGACGGGCGGGTTCCCGGATTACCTCCTGCGCATGGTAGAGATCGGCCAGGCGTCCGGGCGCCTGGATCAGGTGCTCGCCGCGCTGGGGCGCTATTACGCCCGCCAGGCGGATACCCGCCGGGCCCTGCGCAGGGCGGTGGCCTACCCCGCGGTGATGGCGGTGCTCATCGCCGTGATTTTCCTGGTGCTGGTGGCCCGGGTGCTTCCTGTGTTCCAACAGGTTTTCGTGCAGCTGGGGGTGGAGCTCTCCCCGGTAGCCGCCGCGCTGCTGCGGTTCGGCAGCGCGGGGCAGGCGGTCACCGCTGCGGCCGCGGTGGTGTTGGCCCTGTGCGCGCTGCTGCTGGTATGGCTGCTGCGCGCCCAAACGGGCGCGGCGGCGCTGAGCGGCCTGTTTGCCCGCACCAGGGCGGCCCGGGCGCTGGGCCGCAGCTGGTTTGCCTCCGCCATGGCGATGATGCTCTCCAGCGGCGTGCCGCTGGACGAGGCCATGGAGCGCACCGCCGGTCTGTTGGCAGGCTCCCCTCTGGCCGCGCCCCTGGCCGACTGCCGGGCGCGGATGGAGCAGGGGGAGCCCTTCCGCAAGGCGGTGGAGCAGGCGGGCGTCCTCTCCGGACTTTCGGCGGGACTGCTGTCCGCCGGCGAGCGGGCCGGGCGCACCGACCAGGCCATGGAGGAGCTTTCCCAACGCTGCCGGCAGGAGGCCGACGAGGCGCTGGAACAGCTGCTCGGCCGGTTCGAATACGCTCTGGTGGCGGCCCTGTGCGCAGCGGTGGCCCTGGTGCTTTTGTCGGTGATGCTCCCCCTGCTGGGGGTGCTCTCCGCGGTGGGGGGGTAGCCTATGGCGCGCAGAGGGCCTGTCCTGCGCCGGGGATTGCCGCTGGCCCTTCTGTTGGCGCTGGTCCCCCTGGCCCTTCTGCTGGCGGCCCGCAGCCTGGGCGGGCGGGCCGGCCGGGAAGGACTGGAACTGGCGGAACAGTCCATCCGCCGCGCGGCGGTGCAGTGTTATGCCCTGGAGGGCTTCTACCCCGCGGGGGTGGATTATCTGGAGGAATACTACGGCGTATCCGTGGACGAAGACCGCTATTTTGTGGATTACCGGTATATTGCCTCCAATCTGATGCCTGATATCACCGTGCTGCCCACAGGGTAAGCCGGATCGGTTTGGAACGGAGGGGGCGTAATCGGATGAAAGCGTTTGGCCGCAGCACCCGGTCCAGCCTGGTGCTGGTGCTGTGCGCCCTGTTTTTCCTGCTGGCCATGGGGCTGACCCTGCTGTCCAGCGGGGTATACCGCGCCGTTGCGGCCCAGGCGGATGAGACCTATGCCCAGCGTACCGCGCTGTCCTATCTGGTCAATCAGGTCCGCCGGAGCGACGCGCCCGGGGGAGTGTCCGTAGGGCGCTTTGGTGATTCCGATGCCCTCTTCCTGCGGGAGGAGGGGTATGTCACCATCCTCTACTGCTATGAAGGGCAGCTCCGGGAGCTGTATATGGAAGACGGGCTGGAACTCTCCCCTGCGGACGGAGTGGACGTGCTGCCGCTGGAGCGGCTGGAGCTGGCGTGCGGCGGGGGACGGCTCACCATCGCGGCGGCGGGGCGTACCGTCACGTTGTATCCCCGCTGCGGGGTGGAACAGGAGGGGGCGGTATGAGGCGGACCCACCTGTTTCTCACCGAGCTGGTGCTGGACCTGTTCCTCTTCGCCGTGTGCGCGGCGGTGTGCGCAGGACTGCTGCTCCGCGCCAGAGGCATGAGCCGGGAGAGCCGGCGCCTGACCGAGGCGGTCTACGCGGCACAGACCATCGCAGAGCAGTGGCGCGCCACCGGCGTACAGCCCGCGTGGCCTGCGCAGGACGGGAGCGGTCTCACCGGTGTCCTTACCGTGTCGGGGGACGCGCTGGATATCGCCGTCTATGCCGACGGCGCGCTGGTCTACACGCTGGAGGGGGTGCGCTGCCTTGGATAAGCAGACCTCGCCCATCGGCGTGGGCGTCATCTCCATTTTAACGGTACTGCTGGTACTGTGTCTGGCGGTGTTCGCCGCCCTGACCCTGTCCAGCGCCCGGGCGGATCTGGCCCTGTCCCGCCGCAACGCCGACACGGTCCAGGCCTATTACGCCGCCGACGCTCAGGCGGTCCGTTGCTATGAGGCGTTCGCCGCCGGGCAGGAGGACATGCTGGAGGCCACGATCCCCGTGACGGAATATCAGTCCCTGTATCTGCGCCTGGCGCGCCGCGCGGACGGGGAGGTGGAGATCCTGGACTGGCGCACCGTGGCCGCGGAGGCGGAGCTGGACGAGACCCTGCCGGTCTGGGACGGGATACCGGAGGACGGACGGGCTCATCCGAGAACCCTTGGAAGGAAGAGGTGCCATGGAATTGCTGCAGCTGCTGCGGCAGGCGGTGGAGCGGGGCGCGTCCGACGTGCTGCTCATCGCCGGCCTGCCGGTGGCCTATAAGATCAACGGGGTCATCCTCCGGGAGGGGGAGCGCCTGGGCCCGGCGGACACCGCCGGACTGCTGGAGGGGCTCTACCGCCTGGCGGGGGAGCGGGATATGGCCCTTCTGCTCCAGACCGGGGACGACGACTTCTCCTTTGCGCTGCCCGGCTTGTCCCGTTTTCGGGTCAACGCCCTCAAGCAGCGGGGCAGCTTGGGGGCGGTGGTGCGGGTGGTCTCCTTTACCCTGCCCGACCGCACGGCTCTGGGCATCCCGGACAACGTGATGGCCTTCGCCTCCTGCCCCAGGGGGCTGGTGCTTTTTACCGGTCCGGCGGGCAGCGGCAAGACCACGACGCTGGCCTGTATCGTGGACCAGGTGAACTCCACCCGCAACGCCCATGTGATCACCATCGAGGACCCCATTGAATACCTCCACCAGCACAAAAAGAGCGTGGTCACCCAGCGGGAGCTGTCCACCGATACCCGCAGTTATGACGCCGCGCTGCGGGCGGCGCTGCGGGAGGCGCCCGATATCATCCTGCTGGGGGAGATGCGGGACGCGGAGACCATCCGGGCCGCCGTTACCGCCGCCGAGACGGGGCACCTGGTCATCTCCACCCTGCATACCATCGGCGCGGCCAACACCATCGACCGCATCGTGGATTCTTTCCCGCCGGAACAGCAGGGGCAGATCCGTACCCAGATCGCGCTGGTGCTGGAGGGGGTCGTGTCCCAGACGCTGATCCCGGCTGTGGACGGGACGCTGGTGCCGGCGTTCGAAGTGATGACGGCAAACAACGCCGTGCGCAATCTGATCCGGGAATCCAAGGCCCACCAGCTGGACAACGTCATCGCCCAGAGCGCGGCCCAGGGAATGATCACCCTGGATCAGAGCATCCTGAAGCTGGCCCAGGCCGGACGGATCGCCCCGGCCGAGGCCCTGCGCTATTGTATGAACCCTGAGTGGCTGCAAAAGCGGCTCAGTGCCCAAGTCTAAAAGGAGGCGTGCCTTATGTCCATCCGACTTAACCATAACTCCGCCGCCCTGCGGGTATGCGTGGACCGTGCCGAGCAGGGCCGCATCAGCGGCCGGGTCTTTGGTCAGCGGCTGGTCCGCCCCATCGTGTTCACCGATATCGGAGATTTGCTGCTCCAGGTGGAGGCGGTGCTGGACGCCCAGAATTTTCCCCAGGCCTTTCAGCGGGTGCGCACTTTTGTGCCCGGTAAAATGGAGCAGCAGCCCCCTGCCGCCCTGGGGGTGGAGGACGGGATCCCGGCCGGGGAGGTAGCCGCCGCCGCCGGGCAGGTGACGACCTTCCTCCTGTCGGTCGTCACACGCCGCAATACCACCTGGCAGGGCTATCTGGAATGGCTGGACAGCGGGGAGCGGCAGGAATTCGAAAGCGTTTTGGAGCTGCTCAAGCTTACCGACCAGCACGTGTTCCGGCAGAATTAGAAAACAGGACCCCTGCGCCCCCGCGCCCGCCCTTCGGGGACGGGAGGACACGTTCGGCTCCTGCCAGTCATAGGAAAAAACGTAATATTCTTTTGACGGGCATTATACAGGGGAATATGCAGCGCCTTATTTTGGTAAAATTTTTGTAAATCCACCGTTCATGAGGTTTTCCACATTTTCCACAGGGTTTTCCACAACGGTGCAGACCCTGAAAATTCCGGCGGTTATGCAAAGATAAGTTGACATAAAAGAAGTCAAGAAAAAAATCAACGGCGGAATCCACAAAGTTTTACGTCTACCAGTCCCTGGAAGATGAAGAAGCACGACGGGAAGAGAAAGGGGTGTTTCCCATGTCCGATACCATTGCCGCCATCGCCACCGCCCCGGCGCCCGGGGCCATCGGGATCCTGCGGCTGTCCGGCGACGGCGCCATTGCCGCCGCCTCGGCGGTCTTTCGCCCGGCCAGCGGGCTTCCCCTGGCGGAGCAGCAGGACCGCAGGCTGATCTACGGAGCCCTGCTGGGGCCGGACGGGTCGGTCATCGATCAGGCCCTGGCCACGATTTCCCGCGCGCCCCACAGCTATACCGGGGAGGATACCGCGGAAGTACAGTGTCACGGCTCCCCCATGGTGCTCTCCCTGGGGTTGGAGTCCCTGTTCCGCCAGGGGGCCCGGCAGGCGCTGCCGGGGGAGTTTACCAAACGGGCCTTTCTCCATGGCCGGCTGGACCTGACCCAGGCGGAAGCGGTGGCGGACCTGGTGGATGCGGAGACG
>ERZ1673695.1423-NODE-1423-length-24480-cov-132.289458_pt1 | contig 24480 bp, 27 predicted proteins | sample MGYA00580225_ERZ1673695 | MGnify/ENA primary metagenome ERZ1673695 (study PRJEB41218, sample SAMN15661739) | gut metagenome | host: Homo sapiens | place: Canada: London | collected 2015-08-20/2019-03-30 | study: EMG produced TPA metagenomics assembly of... | reverse complement strand
TCAGTGCCGCTCAATGTGGCAGTTACTGAAAAAGGTCCGCCATTTTATGGAAACCGCCAGCCCATTCCCCGGAGGAAAACATGGTCAGGCAAAAGTGTAGCGGTATTAGGCACAGCTATTTAGCTCAGTAAGCTTGCATTGTGGATTATTGATACTTGAGCTATATTTCATGTCATAAAAATAGCAAAGGATAAAGAGATGCTAATAAAAGCATTGCCATACACACGTTGAAAATCCGGAGATACTTTATGTCATTTAACCAGTGACGCAGAGTCGCTCCAAAAGTGACCCATATACTAACACTTGGCGCATTAATACTTGCGAATAAAATCGATAAAAATATTACAGAGCGAACATTCTCTCCCTGAGGTAAATAAGTAGTAATGGCGCCAGTTGCCATAATCCATGCTTTAGGATTAACCCACTGAAATCCTGCTGCTTCCCAGAAGCTAAATGGGCGCGCTGATGATTCAGATATTTTCGACATCGGCAACGCTGTGGCTATATTCCATGCCAGATATATTAAATAAGTCGCACCGCATATCCGTAAGGCTATATACACCTGAGGCCAATTTTCAAACACACGACCAAGACCAGTACCAACGGCAATGACCATTAGAGCAAAACCAATGCTGATGCCAAGAACATGGGGAAGGCTACGTTTAAAACCATAATTCAGACCTGATGCAAGCAACATAGTGTTATTAGGCCCGGGTGTAATTGAGGTAACAAATGCATAAATAATAAATGCGATCAGAATTTCTGTTGACATGAAATATCCTCCGACCAGCAACCATAGAACAATGGTTTACCCACGGTATCTTTTGCTGTTAAAATATGAATTAATTGTTCACGCAGCCACTCATGGGCAAAGTGATAAACTATTTCATCAGAATATCTCCGGACTTTCTGTATAAATATCCAAAAGTATCAGTAAGTTATTTAACTTACCTCTTCTTTGTGCTTCAGCGATCATCAATATGGAGAAGTTCCTCACGGCGGGTAATGATGCGAGAGACCAATCCATATTCAACTGCTTCCGATGCCGACATCCACAAATCATGTTCAATATCCTCAAGTACCCGCTCTAACGGCTGACCACTTTCTCGAGCAATCACACGAGCAATGCGTTCTCGCGCCTTGATGATTTCTGCAGCCTGAAGTGCTATATCGCTGGCAGCCCCTCCAGTTCCACCACTTGGCTGATGAATGAGAAAACGTGTCTGCGGTAAGCAGAATCGTCTTACACGGGGGGCGCCAAGGTATAGATGCGTGGCTGCGCTACCTACCCACCCTGTACCTACCATATTGACCGGTGAAGACACAAAACGGGACACATCATGTATTACATCGCCCGACTCAAGATGTCCCCCGGGTGACGATATTATCATTGTAATGGGGGCGTTTGATTCTGCGTCCAGTGTCAGCAACCTGCGAACAGTATCAGATGCAATTGTATCAGTGATGTTACCGAACACTAATACCATCCGGGAACGAAAAGCTTTTTCTTCAATAAAAATGCTTTCCTGAGTCTGTATAGACCGGGGTTGAGCTTCATTTTCCAGTGTTATCATCTAAAAAACTCCTTGGGTCGAATTAGTTACAAGATGGATGGGGTAAAAGCCTTTGTATCTGCACAGCAGGCCGATACTGTGGGCGAACTTTTCAACCATTAACTTCATACCGTACTGCCCTATGACTAAATAAGTTTTTGTCTGGAGCGACTAGCAATAGCAGCCGAAAGCAATCCACCTACAAGAGAAACATGCTCCACGGCCCAGAACATGGCTTGTGTGGAATCTGGTTGCGGCATATCCCAGAAATGGTGAACCAGGACAATTGTTAGCAGTAGGAAAATGCTCAATGCGACCGTTCCTACCCAAAGAGCTTTGTCGAGTATGATTAATAGTGAACTGAGGAGCAGAAGCAGTGCGGTAACGATGTTGAAAAGCCAATCAGGATGTAGTCCTGCAGCACGCATTTCTCTCATTCCCCCCTGAAAATCAATCATTTTTGCCGCACCCGATGAAAGAAACACCATCGCTAATAAGATACGCGCTATGATCCATATCCCGTTATGTTCTATTATCAATTCGACTCTCTTCAACACTTTAATTTCTCCTATTTTTCAATGTATTAATTAGCTTCTAATGAACCGAACGGCGCAGAACTTGGCTTGAAACCTGATTAACTCAGTTCTGTTGCTTTTAAACTCATACTAGTGTACTAAATGTACTACAATCAAATTATTGTCATAGATACATTCAATGAAAAACAAGTACAAAATGATTGTTGATAAATACGTTGATTTAATTCGATCCGGAGAATTGACAGCAGGGACCCGGTTACCTACACACAGGGATCTGGCTGCCAGTAAGCGTATTTCACTGGCTACAGCTACCCGGGTCTATGCTGAGTTGGAGACAATGGGCTTAGTCAGTGGGGAGATCGGACGGGGAACCTTTGTCAGAGAAATATCACTACCTCCTGGACATGGTATCGATCAGCATGATGTAGCGGCGGGTATAATTGACCTCAATTTTAATTATCCATCCCTACCGGGACAGGGAGAGTTATTTCGTGAAGCTCTCAGGCAAATATCTGGTTCTGGCGATATTGAATCGCACTTGCGGTGCCAACCGCATGCCGGGAGGTTATCTGACAGGCAAATTATTGCAGGGCATCTTTCGCGCGGTGATTTTGAGCCAAAAGCGGACAACGTGATTATAGTCAATGGAGCTCAGCATGGGTTAACCGTCACAGTAATGGGACTCCTGAGACCGGGGGATGTTGTCGCTGTAGATGCGCTAACATACTCAGGTTTTAAAGTTCTTGGTGCATTGTATCATTTGGAACTGATACCTATCCCGGTAAAAAACAACGGACCAGATCTTGAAGCCTTGCGTCAAATTTGTAGGTTAAGACATGTTCGAGCCATATATGTAATGCCCACTTTACATAATCCTCTGGGTTGGGTACTAAGCCATGAGCAACGTAAAGAAATTGTTAATATTGCGCGTTCAAATGATCTGCTAATAATTGAGGATGCTGCGTATCATTATCTGGTTAAAACCCAACCTCCGGCAGTTGCTTTTTTTGCTCCGGAAAGAACTATATACGTCACCGGTTTTTCCAAAAATGTGGCGACAGGGTTGCGGATTGGCGTAATTATCTGTCCAGAGGTTTATCGTCCCGCTCTTGAAAGAGCAGTAAGAGCAACAACATGGAATACACCATCTCTTATCGTATCACTGGTCTGCAATTGGATTCAGGACGGGACTGTGTCACGGTTTGAAACGCTGAAAAGGCGTGATGCACGTGAGCGACAGAGGATACTTAAGGAAACGCTTGGACACATGACCTGTCTATCACATCCTGATTCGTATTTTGCATGGTTCCCTCTTCCGGAAGATATGAGGGCTGACAACGTTGTTAAAGTATTAATGGAAAATAATATTTCGGTTTCAACTGCCGAACCTTTTTGTATTTCTCAGAATGTACCTCAAGCTATACGACTTGCACTAGGATCCGTCAGTTATGAAAATCTGCATAAAGCCCTGCAGAAGGTCAGAAATTTGGTTTAATTATCGACGAGAGGGCTCTCGGGTCGCCATTCATTTATGAAGATATGGGGATCCTCGCCCCTGCTGGTGAATGCTTCTATCATGCAAACTCCTCGTTCTATATAAGAGTTAATTGCATAATCTTAGCGGCCGTTTTTTCGGCGGTCCAACTTCACCGCTCTCATAGTCCTTTATAACAATGCCTGGCACTTCCGCCACCATCCTACTACGGTGATTGCACCCCGATTTACCCGATGCAGGAAAACTATGGCAAACAAACAACCTGTTCCCCTACCCGCACAGGTTACCGACGGCGACTGGGTGGTCGTTCGCGGCGGCGGCGAACACAATCTTAAAAACGTCAACGTCGCTATACCGCGCAACGCACTGGCTGTGTTTTCCAGCGTGTCGGGTTCCGGCAAGTCTTCGCCGGCGTTTGGCACTATATATGCCGAGGCGCAGCGGCCCTACTTTGAATCGGTCGCGCCCTATGCCCGCGGATTATCGATCATGCCGGCGTGCTCGACGTTGACTGCCGCCGGCGGTTGCGCTTCAGCAGCAGAACGGTGCCAGCAACGCGTGCTCGTCGGTGGGCAACGTGACCACGCTTTCAAGCCAGGTACGGATGATGTACTCGCGGGCGGGCCCCTATCCGTCGGCCAGCCATTTCTGAATGCCGAGGACTTTTCGGCCAATACGCCCCAGGTGACCTGCCCGTCCAGCACGGCCTAGGCCAAATGTATGACCTGATAGTGCCCACTCCGACCCTCAGCATCCGCGATAAGGCTATCGCCTCATGGCCGCCGGCCTGGCGGGGACAAAATCTACGCGATATTCAGGTCACGCTGGGCTATGACGTCGATACACCCTGGCAGGCGCTGCCGGAGTAAGATCGGCGCTGGATCCTGTCAACCGAAGAGGCGCCGACGGTACCGGTCTATCCCGGCTGACGCTGGCGGAGACGCGCGAAGCTATCGAGAAAAAGATGGCGCCGGCTTTATAGGCACCTTTACCGGGGCGAGCCTATATGTGCTGCACACGTTTGCCACCACGTAAAGCGCGCTGATGCGCAAGCGGGTCTCCCGTTTTATGGAAGGTAGGCCGTGCCCCGTCTGCCGCGGCAAAAGGCTTAATCCGGAATTGCTGGCGGTTACCTTCGCCGGAATTGACATCGAATATACTTCCTTATTGATAATAATTTTCCTTTCTGGGTAGACTGGCCCCATAAATCTCCAGACAGTTAGTATCACTTAAATAAGTGATAGTCTTAATACTAGTTTTTAGACTAGTCGCTGGAGTTCGGATGATTGATGTTCTAGGTCCAGAAAAGCGCAGACGGGGCAACGTTCAGGAAAAAATCGCCATTATTCAGCAGAGCTTTGAGCCCGGAATGACCGTGTCGCTGGTCGCCCGTCAGCATGGTGTTGCTGCCAGTCAGTTGTTCCTGTGGCGTAAGCAGTAACAGGAAGGCAGCCTCACCGCCGTTGTCGCAGGAGAACAGGTTGTACCCGCGTCGGAGCTGGCCTCTGCGATGAAGCAAATCAAACAGCTGCAGCGTCTGCTGGGCAAGAAGACAATGGAAAACGAGCTGCTGAAAGAGGCCGTTGAATATGGCCACCAAAAAAGTGAATAGCGCACGTGCCCTTATTGCCCGGGGATGGGGAGTAAGCTTCGTCAGCCGTTGTCTCCGGGTGTCGCGTGCGCAGTTGCACGTCATTCTCAGACGAACCGATGACTGGAAGGACGGCCGCCGCAGCCGTCACACGGATGATACGGATGTGCTTCGCCGTATACACCATGTTATCGGAGAGCTGCCCACATATGGTTATCGTCGGGTATGGGCGCTGCTTCGCAGACAAACAGAACCTGATGGTATGCCTGCGATCAATGCCAAACGTGTTTACCGGATCATGCGCCAGAATGCGCTGTTGCTTGAGCGAAAACTGGCAATACCGCCATCGAAGCGGGCGCATACAGGGAAAGTGGTCGTTGGAGAAAGTAACCAGCGGTGGTGCTCTGACGGCTTCGGATTCAGCTGTGATAATGGCGAAAAACTGCAGGTCACGTTCGCCCTGGACTGCTGCGATCGTGAAGCACTGTACAGGGCGGCAAGTACCGGTGGATATGACAGTGAAACCGTACAGGACGTCATGCTGGTTGCAGTAGAGCGTCGCTTCGGTAACAGCCTGCCGTCATCCCCCGTTGAGAGTCTGACGGATAACGGTGCGGCCTACCGGTCTCACCAGACGCGTCAGTTCGCCAGAATAGTAGGACTGGAGCCTGAACATACGGCGGTACGCAGCCCGGAAATCAACGGGATGACAGAGAGCTTCGTCAAAACGATGAAGCGCGACTACATCAGTATCATGCCGAAACCCGATGGGTTAACATCGGTAAAGAACCTTGCGGAGGCCTTCGAACATTACAACGAATGGCATCCGCATAGTACACCGGGGTATCGTTCGCCACGGGAATATCTGCGGCGGAGGACCAGTAATGGGTTAAGTGATAAAAAGTGTATGGAAATATAGGAGCCAACCCGTGGATATTAAGTTATTGCGTGCATTTGTTACTCTCTCGCAACTGAAGCGGTACCACTCGGCGGCTGAAAAACTATGTGTCACTCAACCGGCATTGACTAAGCAGATACAGACACTAGAGTCTTTATCAGGAATAACCCTATTTCAGCGAGGCCGTCATGGGGCCAGATTGACCGTTGCAGGAGAACTGTTACTACAACGGGCTTCTGAAGTACTGGCATCCTATGATAATTTCCGTACTGATGTGTCCAGCATTCAGCAAGGACTAGTGGGTAAACTGACGGTAGGCTTCGGTATTTCATCTTTCCGCGTGGCCCCTGAAAAGGTTGCTATTTTCCGTGCTCTGTATCCAGACGTGCAAGTGTCCCTGAATGATATGTCCTCGGCAGTACAGTTCCAGAAGCTTGCAGAAGGGCAACTTCAGACGGGGTTTGTTCGGCTTCCTGCACCTGAACGACTGGAGAGTAAAATTCTGGCAGAAGAAAAGCTAGTTCTTGCCGTAGCCCACGAGCATGATACTGAGTTATCTAGTGCGGCAGAGCTGCTAGGATCGAGGAAGCTCCTGCAATTATCCAGGGATAGAGGGGAGGGGCTGTCGGAACAGATATTGCGTTTTCTTTCACTTCGTCAACTCACTCCCCAGACAGTCTTTCCAGCAGATGACATTCAGACTCTTCTGGCTCTTGTTGCCACCAAAAACGGCGTGGCCTTATTGCCTGCATCAGTTATCCATATTCTTCCTTGTGGCGTCAGGCTTATACCTCTTGAGGGGGAACATACAACCTGGCAGACAGGAATTGCCTGGAACCCGCAAATAAACGACCCTGTCAGAGATAATTTTATAAATATAGTGATACCATAATAAGTAAAAAGATGAAATGTACGACTGAAGCGCGAGCTGAGGTGATGCAGGACGTAGTTTGGAGGAGTGCGTTTATGCAGTCGTTATGCATTTAGGGAAGGTGCGAACAAGTTCCTGATATGAGATCATCATATTCATCCGGAGCGCATCCCAGAGGGACATCATGAGCCATCAACTCACCTTCGCCGATAGTGAATTCAGCACTAAGCGCCGTCAGACCCGAAAAGAGATTTTCCTCTCCCGCATGGAGCAGATTCTGCCATGGCAGAATATGACCGCTGTCATCGAGCCGTTTTATCCCAAGGCGGGCAATGGCCGACGGCCCTATCCGCTGGAGACCATGCTGCGTATTCAGTAAGCGTACAGCGTGAACCGTCTGGTCATAATCTGAAGCATCCGACAAAGTGGTGTCCACCAAATAAGTAGTGGGAACCAAAGTGTCAGATATGCAGAAAAATATGACTCCCGGCAGGCGTAAAGGCTGCCCTAATTATTCTCCTGAGTTTAAACAGCAACTCGTTGCTGCCTCCTGCGAACCCGGGATATCCATCTCAAAACTGGCGCTTGAAAATGGCATTAATGCCAATCTGCTCTTTAAATGGCGCCAGCAGTGGCGCGAGTGAAAGCTGCTATTACCTTCCTCTGAGAGTCCTCAGTTACTTCCTGTGACTCTCGATGCCACCGCCGTACAACCAGAACCGCCCGCTGAGGACTCAGAGCTCAGCATCTGCTGTGAGGTAACGTTCCGGCACGGGACACTCCGCCTCAACGGCACTGTCAGCGAAAAGCTTCTGACTCTGCTGATACAAGAACTGAAGCGATGATCCCGCTACCAACAGGCACCAAAATCTGGCTGGTTGCCGGTATTACCGATATGAGAAACGGCTTCAACGGGCTGGCTGCAAAAGTGCAGACGGCGCTGAAAGACGAACCGATGTCCGGCCATGTCTTCATCTTCCGGGGCCGCAGCGGCAGTCAGGTTAAACTTCTGTGGTCCACCGGCGACGGGCTGTGCCTGCTGACCAAACGGCTGGAGCGCGGGCGCTTCGCCTGGCCGTCAGCTCGCGGTGGCAAAGTGTTCCTGACCCCGGCGCAGCTGGCAATGCTGCTGGAAGGCATCGACTGGCGACAGCCGAAGCGGTTGCTGACCTCCCTGACCATGCTGTAGGCTTCTTTATCCTGGTTGTCGCAGAATAAGCCTGGTAAAATGCTGGCTTATGAATGACATCTCTTCTGACGACATCCTTCTGCTGAAACAGCGCCTTGCCGAACAGGAAGCGCTGAACCGTGCCCTGCTGGAAAAGCTGGCAGACCGGGAGCGCGAAATAGACCATCTGCAGGCGCAGCTGGATAAACTTCGCCGGATGAACTTCGGCAGCCGTTCCGAAAAAGTCTCCCGCCGCATCGCACAAATGGAAGCCGATCTGAACCGGCTTCAGAAAGAGAGCGATACGCTGACCGGTCGGGTGGATGACCCGGCAGTACAGCGCACTCTGCGTCAGACCCGCACCCGCAAACCGTTCCCCGAATCACTCCCCCGCGATGAAAAACGCCTGCGGCCAGCGGGTTCCTGCTGCCCGGAGTGTGGTGGTGCGCTGAGTTACCTGGGTGAGGATGCCGCTGAACAGCTGGAGCTGATGCGCAGCGCCTTCCGGGTGATCCGGACCGTACGGGAAAAACATGCCTGCACAAAATGTGATGCCATCGTGCAGGCCCCCGCGCCTTCGCGCCCCATTGAGCGGGGTATCGCCGGACCGGGGCTGATGGCCCGCGTGCTGACCTCAAAGTATGCAGAGCACACACCGCTGTATCGTCAGTCTGAAATATACGGTCGCCAGGGTGTGGAACTGAGCGGTTCACTGCTGTCGGGCTGGGTGGATGCATGCTGCCGGCTGCTGTCCCCGCTGGAGGAGGCGCTTCAGGACTATGTCCTGACTGACGGTAAACTCCATGCCGATGATACCCCGGTCCAGGTGCTGTTGCCGGGCAATAAGAAGACGAAGACCGGGCGGTTGTGGACGTATGTTCGTGATGACCGCAACGCCGGGTCAGCGCTGGCACCGGCGGTGTGGTTCGCCTACAGCCCCGACAGAAAAGGCATCCATCCGCAGACCCATCTTGCGGGGTTCAGCGGTGTGCTACAGGCGGATGCGTACGCCGGGTTCAACGAGCTGTACCGCGATGGCCGGATAACGGAAGCCGCCTGCTGGGCTCACGCCCGCCGTAAAATCCACGATGTGCACGTTCGCACGCCGTCAGCCCTGACGGAGGAAGCCCTGAAGCGTATCGGCGAACTGTATGCCGTGGAGGCGGAAATAAGAGGAATGCTGGCGGAACAACGGCTTGCTGAACGTCAGCGGAAAACGAAACCGCTGCTTAGTACCCTGGAAAGCTGGTTGCGTGAAAAAATGAAAACGCTGTCGCGACACTCGGAGCTGGCAAAGGCGTTCACGTACACCCTGAACCAGTGGCCGGCCCTGACGTACTATGCAGAAAACGGCTGGGCCGAAGCCGATAATAACATCGCTGAAAATGCGCTGCGGATGGTCAGTCTGGGTCGTAAAAACTGGTTGTTCTTCGGCTCAGACCACGGTGGTGAGCGGGGAGCATTGCTGTACAGTCTGATCGGGACGTGCAAACTGAACGGCGTGGATCCAGAAAGCTACCTTCGCCATGTCCTTGACGTCATAGCTGACTGGCCGGTCAACCGGGTCAGCGAGCTGCTACCCTGGCGCATCACACTGCCAACTGAATAACACATCCCCGTCAATACGGTTCTCGCTGTACGCTTACGGTTAACCGGGGGTGGCGCGGCTTTATTCTTCGCCTGATGGGTATCCATTTGCCTGAAAAAAAAACGTGTTTGTCTTTATGGCATTAATGCCAGAAAAGACTCCATCTATCCCGACTGAAGCCGTGCTGGCAGTGATAGTGAGCAGGCCATTGCAGAAGAACAGCTGTAATTTGACGCTAAGTTGTTGATATTTAGCATAAAACGCATTAAGCGCACCAATACTGTAAAGGCTCAATGCTAATGTCTAGTTGGGGGCTGCGGATGTTTTACTGTGTACGATTATAATCGGCGCTTTGTCAAAATTCCTCGACATGACTTTGATGTGCATCTGCCACTTGAATATGATGACCTGGCTGCCTTTTTCATATATTAGAATAAATGAAGAAAGCAATATTTTATTAAATGTGAGTGATAAACCACATGACTCATTTGAACCAATATGATTATACTTTGACGTACTGTATTGAGATTTTATGAAAATCCAACTTTAGCTTGGTGTAAAGACTTATAAGCCTCTACATGTTGTGATGTTATCATCTGTCGGAGCACACTCCTTGTCTGTCGGCGAAAACAATCCTAAATATTGATGAATACCATTCATAGTCCCTATTTTCCAGCCTCGGATTATCAGCATTTATAAAACTGTTAACATATACTAAATCTCCATTTCAAACGGATCACCATGCTTAATCAACAGTCGCGAACTCACTCAACTACAGTAAAAAAAGCTGGTCTATCATTTTTGCTCATTCTCAGTGCACTAATGGCTGTTACCTCTTTATCAACCGACATCTATCTTCCAGCTATGCCGGTCATGGCAAAGGATTTACAGGGTGACGCAGAGCTGACAATCACAGGGTTTCTTATCGGCTTTTGCATCGCACAACTGATATGGGGACCGATTAGCGATCGTTGTGGGCGTCGACTGCCGCTGTTTATCGGTTTAGGTCTATTCATCGTCGGCTCGGTGGGCTGCGCGTTATCAACAGATATCGTGCAAATAGTCTTCTGGCGCGTTTTTCAGGCGTTAGGTGCCTGTACCGGGCCGATGCTGGCTCGAGCAATGATCCGTGACCTGTTTAGCCGTACTCGTGCAGCACAAATGCTTTCGACTCTGATGATCATCATGGCCATCGCGCCGATTGCCGGGCCCCTGATCGGCGGGCAGATGATTAAAGTCACCTCGTGGCATGCCATTTTCTGGCTGCTGGCGATTATCGGGACATTAATGCTGTTGTCTTTATTCTGGTTGCCGGAGACATTACCTGCTGAAAAACGCTCGCACGCCTCCGTAACCAGAGCATTTCACAACTACTGTGCCTTGCTCACCAACGCCAGATACATGCGATTTACTTTGTGCCTGACGTTCTACTACGTTGCAGCCTACGCCTTTATCACCGGTTCCCCGTTTGTGTACATCACGTACTTCGGCGTCGACCCGCAGCATTACGGTTGGCTGTTTGCAGTAAACATTGTTGGACTGATGGCGGTGAGCATGGTCAATAGACGCCTGGTTCACCGCTATCCACTGGAAGCGTTGCTCCGGAATGCCGTATTCATCGCCGCTATTGCGGCGATAGTGCTGGCGGTCACCACCGGCCTGGGCGTAGGTGGGATTATCGTGATTGTCGGCGCTGTGTTCGTGTTCTTCTCTATGAATGGCATCATCGCGGCGACATCCACGGCTTGCGCTCTGGACGCAGTGCCTAATGTGGCTGGCTCCGCGTCGGCGCTAATGGGCGCGTTACAATACGGCAGCGGCATCATCTCTTCACTGCTTCTTGCCTTGTTCAGTGATGGCACACCCTGGACGATGGGCTGGATAATTGCGTTGTTTACAGCAGCCAGCGCTCTGATGGCACTGACCGTTCAGATAAAAAAATAAAACGTCGTTATTGATGCCAGACGACACTTTCGTCCAGAGATACCCGCCCTTCCCTGTAACTCAGGGAGGGATGCGTTTTATCTGGGATCCCAAAAGAAATACCGTAAAGCAGCCGGAAACCCTCAGGAACTTTTAATATTCGACGCACCGTTTTGGCAAAATAACTCAGCACTGCCTGTGGAACGCCTGCGTAACCGCGAGCTGCCAGGGAAAGCAGGAATGTCTGCGCATACATACCGGCGTCAGAGGCTACGCGAACGTTGTCCCCTACAGCAGGAATGAACAGCAGAGCAACATGAGGCGCGCCGAAAAATCTCACATTACGCTCGACCACTTCTGAGCGACTTAAGTTATCCCCCCGCGCAACGCCCAGTGCCTGATAGTACGAGCGCCCCTGCTCCGAAGCCCGTTGCCTGAATGGCTCGGGATAAGCTTCTTTATCAAAGGTAAAATCAAGACTGTAGTTCCCCGCCCTCAGATCTTCCGTCAGTGCGTGGCTTAATTCACGAAGTTTATCTCCTGCAACAATATGCAGGGACCAGGGTTGAGTATTGCAGTTGGATGGTGCGCATTGCGCTTCGAGCAAAATGTCTTTGAGGATATCGCTGGGGATAGGAGATGGAAGAAAGGCTCTTGCCGAGTACCTGTTTTTTACTACCTGACTAAATGTTGGCTCTTGCGTACTCATTTGCTTCTCCGCCTGAAAGTAATTTGAAGTGAATGATTCACTCTATCCAGATCCATCCTGTCACATCAGTCTCATCGTTTCCATTCCCGGTTCCAGATTAGGTCTATGAATTCTATTCATAGCGCCTATTTAAGCAGCGTAATTATCTTTAACCGCAACTTCGTTAATCTGGGTCTATCGCGTGAACACGCAAGCGGAAAATGGCTACAGCTGATGGGCATACCCCAGCCTGCGCGGCTGGGGCATCATCGGAGGCTAACTAAATATTCTTATTGAAGAAGACGTCTAACTTTTGCATTGCCTGGTCAACGTATTTGGGCACCCAATACGTCTCGATATGGGTAGCGCCATCGATCAGGAAGAGTTCTTTGTCCTTCGTACCAGTGGCTTTCGCGAACGCGTCTTCAGTCATATAGAGCGTATCCGCTTTTGTACCGGCAATCATCAGCAGCGGTTTATTGATGAGATTGATATGGTCCGTTACGTCAAAGCTCATCAAATCCAGAAGACTGCTGGTGGTGTATTTAAACGTGGAATTCGGGTGCGCGTGGGTTTTCCAGTAGTACTCGTAGCCCTGGCGATACAAGGCAAAAGGTAATTTAGCAATCTGTTCATCAGTCAGGTTGGCATCGCCGGAGTAGAGCACTTCTCCTCCGGCTGCTTCCTGAGCACGTGCGTCAGAAGCCTGCTGAAGACGCTGCTGGATAGTATCCAGCTGTGAATCCTGCATACCGTTGCGGCGCACAAGGCCTGAATTAAACATGCTGATGGTTGCTATCGATTTGAACCGCTTGTCAGTTTCAGCCGCAACAAGTGAATACCCGCCGCCTCCGCAAATACCCAGCAGACCAAGGCGGGCGGTATCTACACCAGGATACTGACTGATGTAGTCAGCCATGCCGTGAATGTCCTCGATACGATTAGCAGGTTTATCCACGCTGCGCGGCATCCCACCGCTAGCGCCCTGATACGCCGCATCGGCGGTAATCGTGATGTATCCCTGCTCGGCAAGACGCTGAGCATACAACCCGGCGACCTGTTCTTTTACGCCGCCATTAGGATGTGCCACCACTACAGCAGGGTATTTTTTGGCGGGATCGTAGTTAGCAGGGGTATAGACATTCGCAGCAATCTGGATGCCATGCAGATCGTATTTCACGGGATGAATGTTGACCTTGCCTTTGACGTTCTCAGTTATGGCACCGTCATAGACGAGTGTGAATGGATTTTTTTTGTAATCAGCCGCATTGACTGAGGTCACTCCGGCCATTGCCGTGAGTAGCATTGCACTGATAAGCGTGAATTTCATGGTCTCTCCCGATGAGTGTCGACCTGGTTATACAGGCCCGCAGAATCAAATTTGCAGGCTCAGATTAGGTGGAGAGGGCTGTCAGCATCGTGACAGGGAAATAACATTTTTGTCAGGAAACAGGCTGGGATGGGAAAGCAATTCTGACAGCGCTGTCAGGTAGCCGTCAGCTTTATGTTGGCAATCGAAAGGCAGAATGGTCTCGCTTAAATGAGATTCATGTTCAATTTTCTGAGAAACGGAGCGATCAATGAAAAGACAGAATGCCCCAACAATGCCAGAGCGGCGCAAGCTATTAGTCGCCGGGGCCGGTATTGCCGCCGCCTCGCTGATTCCGCACGTATCAGCGGCGAGCCAATCCTCTCAGGTCGATTCATCCAGACAACCCAGCCAACGCAATGCTGCTCCGGGCAAGCGTAAACTCGGGAAGCTGGAAGTTTCTGCCGTCGGTCTGGGCGTGCAGAACATGAGTCGTAAATACGACACCTCCGTTCCCTGGCGTCCTGAGATGATCAATGTTATCCACCGGGCATTGGATGAAGGAGTAACATTCTTTGACGCTGCTGAAGCCTACGGCCCGTTTGAAGTCGAAAAAATTCTCGGGGAAGGCGTCGCCCCGTTCAGGGACAAAATTGTTATCGCCACCAAGTTTGGCTGGAACATTGACCAACAGACGGGTAAGCGTCTGCCGGGCCTTAACAGCAAACCTGAGCATATCCGACAGGTCGTCGACAATATGCTCAAACGCCTGCGTACCGATCGTATTGACTTACTGTATCAACACCGGGTTGATCCACAGATCCCGATCGAAGATGTCGCCGGTGTGGTGAAAGATTTAATGGATCAAGGGAAAGTCCTGCACTGGGGTCTGTCTGAAATGGGCATCAATACGTTGAGACGCGCTCATGCGGCATTACCCGTTACCGCCGTGCAAAGTGAATACTCCATGCTCTGGCGTGGCCCTGAAAAGCAGGTATTTCCGGTGTGTGAAGAGCTGGGCATTGGGTTCGTGCCATGGAGCCCACTCGGCGTGCAATTTTTAACGGGCTGGATTGATGAGAATACCCGGTTCGCTGCCGGTGATTTCCGCGCGACAGAAACGCGTTTCTCGCCTGAAAACTTGCCACACAACTTACAGCTGGTTGAACTACTGAAATCCTGGGCAATACGAAAAAATGCGGCACCGGGACAGATTGCTCTGGCATGGCTCCTTGCGCGTAAACCCTGGATTGTCCCCATCCCTGGCACCACCAATAAAGACCATATGCTGCAAAACACAGCGGCTACCGGCGTATCGCTGACTTCCGCTGAGATGACCGAGCTCACCCGCTCACTGGATGCCATCACTATCCAGGGGCAACGTCTGCCGGATGCCGTACAGGTTTATTCCGATGTTGAAGCACCAATGAAAAGTTAAGAGGAAGTCCCGTTATGCGCCTGTTGTTAGTCGAAGATGAAGAAAAAACGTCAACCTATCTCTCCCGTGCGCTGGGTGAGTCCGGGTTTACGGTAGATATCTCTGCAGATGGCGCGGAAGGACTTCATTACGCGCTGGAGTTCGACTACGACGCGATAATACTGGATGTAATGCTGCCGGGGATGGATGGTTACCGGGTACTTGAGGGTGTGCGAGCAGCCAAACAGACGCCGGTGCTGATGCTCTCGGCTCGGGGTTCGGTCGATGAACGCGTTAAAGGGCTTCGCCTTGGCGCGGATGATTATCTGCCCAAGCCCTTCTCGCTGATTGAGCTGGTGGCGCGTATTCAGGCACTGGTGCGCCGCCGCGCTACGGATGGCGCAGACATCACCCAGCTGCAAATTCACGATCTGCATCTCGACCTGCTGGCTCGTCGCGTATTTCGCGCCGGAACACGGCTGGAGCTGACCGCGAAAGAGTTTTCCCTGTTGAGCCTTTTGGCCCGGCATCAGGGAGAGATTCTGTCAAAAATGATGATTGCGGAGCAGATATGGGACATGAATTTCGACAGCGATGCCAACGTGGTTGAAGTGGCCATTAAACGACTTCGGGCCAAAGTGGATGCGCCGTTCGATATCAAGCTGTTACATACCGTTCGTGGCATGGGGTATGTCCTCGAAGTCCGGTCCGAATAAATGAAGGGGATAAGCATGCTTAAGCGTTCCATCTCCGTTCACCTGGCGCTGATGTTTGCCTTATCCGCGCTACTGATTGTTTCCGTTATCGGCATCCTGCTCAGAAGCTCCTTGCATGACTCTTTGCAAAAGCAGATGCACAACGAGCTGCTGTTCCGCGAATCATTAATGAGTCCGTGGATCACCGCACGAACCTCTGCTGACGGCTGGTCACTGCTTGCCAATAAATTTACCGTATTAACCAATTCTGAAGGTGAACGCGTTCGCTACTGGATAGTGAGCGATAACCCACGCTTTAGCATGGGGGGAACACCACCGGTAGGTGTTCAGTGGTCTTCTTTGCGGGAAGGCTTTAATAAAGTGCCCGGCGCATCAGAAGGTGCATGCTCGCTGTTTCTGTTAGTGAAAACGATCCCCGCCAACGGTGAGCGGCCTGAGCTGCGCTATGTGGTTGCCATCGACTCCACGCCGTATATGGGCACACTCGATGCGTTCACGCGGACATTGCTGATCATTACCGCACTGGGCGTCGTGATTGTCGCCTTACTGGGATACGTCGTGTCAAGGATCGGTCTTCGTCCCGTTGGGGCGCTCAGTAAACAGGCCCGGCAACTCGCTCCCGGGGACCATGGTCAGCGCCTGAATACCGAAGCATTACCTGACGAATTACAGCAGTTAGCATCATCTTTTAATGGCGTGCTGGAACGGCAGGAGGTCGCCTGGCGGCAGCTCGAAAGCTTTAATGCCGATGTTGCGCATGAACTCCGGACTCCGCTGACTAACCTGATCGGCCAGACGCAGCTGGGGCTTTCGCGCCGACGCTCGCAGGATGAACTGGAAGAGTTACTGGGTTCCAATCTGGAAGAACTTGAACGCATGACGTCTATCGTTAACGACATGCTGTTCCTGTCCCATGCCCATGCGGGTGAACATGCTTCCCAGCTTACGCAGGTGTCCCTGCGCGAAGAAACCCTAAAAACAGCGGAGTATGTGGAACCCTCTTTTGCTGAAAAACAGCTCTCTCTCGATGTTCAGGGCGACGTCACCGCGGACATCGACCGACGACTGTTCCACCGTTCACTGGCCAATTTACTGGAAAACAGCGCAAGACACTCCCCCTCCAACAGTACGGTTACGGTGCGGTTAAGCGAAACCGGTCATCAAGCCTGTGTTGAAGTGTCAAACCCGGGCGATCCAATAGCACCAGAGCACTTACACCGGCTTTTCGAGCGGTTCTATCGCGTTGACACCTCCCGGGCCAGGAGTGATACCCACCATGGGCTGGGCCTGTCGATCGTGCGTGCCGTCGCCATTATGCACCGGGGAGATGTCTTTGCCCGTAGTGAAGGAGGCATCAATACTTTTGGCCTCACCTTTGCTCTACAAGCGGATAAAGCGGCAGACAATGCTCAATCCGGTACTGAGCCGGGACCCGGGTTAGCTGACAGAATTGTCAGGGGGGCGTCAGCCTGACGTCATTACCCTCCCGATAAAATCATCGCAGGCAATCCCCTCTTCATTGATAAGGACGCTTTGCATGATCAGACATTTACGTTATCTCGGGCTATTACTGCCCCTATTCGCATTTTCATCCTGGGCAGCGGAGCAAAATCTCGCTGTCCATATCGCCCCCGCAGGAAGTCAGAACACGGTATATGGGCCCGCCGAGAACTTTACCGGTCGCGTCCGGGTTGATCCTCTCTTCAAGCCAGATAGCGACATCCCTGTTTCCGGGGCTTATGTCACCTTTGAGCCTGGAGCCCGTTCCGCCTGGCATACGCATCCGGCAGGTCAGCGGCTGATTGTGACCTCGGGTGTAGGGCTTACCCAACAAGAAGGCCAGCCGGTGCAGGTTATCCGCGCCGGTGACGTTGTCTCTTGCCCGGCGGGCGTCAAACACTGGCACGGGGCGGCACCCGGCAGCGCGATGACGCATCTGGCAATAACCGGGATTGTGGATGGCAAAAGCGTTAACTGGATGGAGAAAGTGACAGATGAACAATACCACGCCCATTAAAACATTAGCGGCAGCGGTACTGCTGACCTTTGGTTTTGGTCTCGCGGCACATGCTGCGTCCGTCAATAAAGGAGCCTCAGAAATGAACCACGAACAAACGGTTTCAGATACGCTGTCAGCCAGCCAACAGGCCATCCCGTTGATTGCGGCATCGATGGCCAGCAGCCAGATGGATAAGCTGAATGCAGCCCTGAATCAGGGTCTTGACGCAGGGCTCACGATAAACGAAACCAAAGAGATTCTCGTCCAGCTTTATGCCTATACGGGCTTCCCCCGTAGCCTGAATGCGCTTAGTGAACTGATGAAGGTCGTCGAAGAACGTAAACAACGTGGTATCAAAGACGTTGAGGGTAAAGAACCGGTTGCCCCGATCCCTGTCGGGGATGAGCTTCGCCGTGTCGGTACCGCAAACCAGACAAAAATCTCAGGCGCTCCCGTCCAGGGCCCACTGTTTGATTTTGCCCCGGTGATTAACCAGTTCCTGCAAACGCACCTTTTCGGCGACATTTTCGCCCGTGATAACCTCGACTGGCAAAGCCGCGAGCTGGCAACGGTTGGCGCATTAGCGGCCACGCCGGGCGTCGAATCACAACTGCTGTCGCATACGCGAGCAAGCATGCGGGTCGGCCTGACGGCGTCGCAGCTGCGCCAGCTGGCACAGGTTCTGCGTGAACATGGCGAAAGTGATGCAGCAACGCGAGCTGAAAAGGCGCTGCAGCAGGCGCTCGCAAACAATTAGGAGTGGATTATGGAGCATGATCCCAACCGCAGAATGTTAATCACCGCACTTGCCGGGCTGACGCTGGCGAACGTTGCTTTTGCCTCAGTTGCGACCGGAACCGCAAACGTGCAGTGTAAAAGCCGTGTTCTGGTGGCGTACTTTTCCCGCAGCGGAAATACACGGGTGATTGCGGGCGTCATTCACCGCAGCCTGAATACCGATCTGTTTGAAATCGAACCGGCTACACCTTATCCGGAAGACTATTTTCAGACCGTTGAACAGGCGAAAAAAGAGCGTGAGCGAGGTGCAAAACCGGCATTAAAAAATAGCGTTGCAGATATCTCACGCTACGAGACCGTGTATTTAGGCTTTCCGATCTGGGGGACCAGCGTGCCGCCTGTAGTGCAAGCATTTCTCAGCAGCCACAACCTTGCGGGCAAATTACTCATCCCCTTCATTACTCACGGTGGCTACGGTAAAGGAGCCAGCGACGACATCCTTACCCGTCTTGCCCCGACTGCACGTCGGGAAAAACCGCTGGTCATTGAATGCGACCAGGAGCGAAGAACCACTGAAACGGTCACCAGCTGGTTAGAGACAATACGCAGTTAATCGTCCGCATTCATGAGTCTGCCAAATAAGGGCAATCAGGGGTGCTAAATAATTAACGCTGACAACTCAGATATGATTGAACGGCAAACATAACAGAGGATGTAATCTTGAAGACAATCTTAAAAACGCTGGCCATCTGCGTAATGGCGGGTGGCCTGATGGCTCAGTCGGTATACGCCGAGCCGCTGGTCATTCAGGAACAGGGAAGCTTTTCTGCTGGTGGCACTATCATCACCGCACCAGGAACATTTGATGCAAAAAAGCCGCTGGATTCTGCTGGCCAAACCTGGCATGGCGATCATGCCTCAGTGTTCTACCAAATCCCGGAGAATCCGCATAAATACCCTATCGTCATGCTGCACGGCGCAGGTCAGTTCTCCCGTACCTGGGAAAGTACCCCGGATGGTCGCGAAGGGTTCCAGAACATCTTCCTGCGTCGCGGGTTCTCAACTTATCTTGTCGATCAGCCACGCCGGGGCAGCGCCGGACGCACTACTGTAGAAGGTACTGTTACGCCTAAACCGGATGAACAGATGTGGTTCAACCAGTTCCGCGTTGGCGTGTGGCCAGAGTATTTTAAGGGCGTTCAGTTCTCTCACGACAAAGAAGCACTGAATCAGTATTTCCGTCAGATGACCCCAAATACCGGGCCGTTTGATATCAATGTTATCTCTGATGCGATGTCCGCCGTCGTGGATAAATCCGGCCCGGCAATCCTCTTCACCCACTCTCAGGGCGGCGGACCTGGCTGGTACACGGCGATGATAAACAACAAGGTCAAAGCCATTGTCGCTTTTGAGCCTGGCAGCAGCTTTGTCTTCCCTGAAAAAGAACTCCCGGCCCCTATGCCAAGCGCGTTCGACACGCTGAAGGGTGAGCCGGTGCCGATGGAGCAGTTTATAGCTCTGACCAAAATCCCGATTCTGATCATTTACGGCGATAACATTCCGGATAAACCTGTCTCCATGCCCGCACAGGACAGCTGGCGCGTACGTCTGGCGATGGCCCGCGAGTGGCGTGACGTGGTGAACAAGCATGGCGGGGATGTGACGGTGACGCATCTGCCTGAAGTGGGAATCAAAGGGAATACCCACTTCCCGTTCTCTGATTTAAATAATGTGCAGATTGCTGATTTGGTTAGTCAGTTCCTTAAAGAAAAAAAACTCCAGTAGGACGAGATAATAGCGAGCCTTCGTTATTGAAGGCTCGATACAAACATCATATTTATAAAAAATAAAGTGGCCAAATCCTGACGGAAAGCGTTCAATGTGACGGTCTGCTTCGCGCATAAAGCAGACCGCCAGCCCATCCCAAATTAATGAATACATCTAATAAACCCTAGCTAATTACCCCATCTAATCGAATAAATCACTTTGCGTTATGCTTTTCCTACACAACAGCTGAAGGATAACGTCATGCAAACTGTAAAACTGAACAACGGGATTGAAATGCCCCTGCTGGGCTTTGGTGTGTTTCAGATGTCTGATGCCGCTGAATGCGAAAGAGCCGTTATTGATGCCATCGATACGGGATACCGCCTGATCGATACCGCTGCGTCTTACCAGAATGAAACCCAGGTCGGGAATGCTCTGAAACAAAGCGGTATAGCGCGTAACGAACTCTTTGTAACGACCAAACTTTGGCTACAGGATACCAATTACGAAGGCGCTAAAGCACAGTTCGAACGCTCCCTGAATCGACTGCAACTTGATTACGTCGACCTGTATCTGATTCACCAGCCTTACGGCGATGTCCATGGGGCATGGCGTGCCATGGAAGAACTGCAACAGGCAGGCAAAATTCGCGCCATTGGTGTCAGCAATTTCCATCCTGACCGTCTGGCCGACCTTATCGCCTTCAACAAAGTGGCCCCTGCGGTGAACCAGATTGAAGTTAATCCCTTCAACCAGCAGCTGCATGCCGTTCCATGGAATCAAAGCCATGATATTCAGCCGGAAGCCTGGGCACCGTTTGCTGAGGGTAAAAATGGCCTGTTCCAGCATCCCGTGTTAACGGCAATTGGGCAGAAGTACGGCAAAAGCGTGGGTCAGGTTGTGCTGCGCTGGATCTTCCAGCGAGGCATCATTTCACTGGCGAAATCGGTGCGCAAAGAACGCATGGAAGAGAATATCAACATTCTCGATTTTGAACTTAGCGCTGAAGATATGCTGCAAATTGCCGCCCTCGACACCGCAACTAGCGCCTTCTTCTCTCACCGCGACCCGGCGATGGTGGAATGGCTGACTGGCCGCAAACTTGATGTTTAAGTCGCGATAAAAGAGGTATTCATTCAATGCAAAAACGTTATCTGGGTAAATCCCGACTCGAAGTCTCCGCGCTTGGGCTCGGTTGCATGGGATTAAGTCACGGCTACGGCCCGGCGACCGATACACGTCAGGCTATCGAGCTCATTCGCGCCGCGGTTGAACGTGGCGTCACCTTCTTCGATACCGCTGAAGTGTATGGACCCTTTCTTAATGAAGAGGTGGTTGGCGAAGCCTTAAAACCGTTTCGTGACCGTGTGGTCATCGCCACCAAATTTGGTTTTACCTTCGGTACGGACAACAAGCAGCAGATTTTAAACAGCCGTCCGGAGCATATCCGTGAAGCTGTGGAAGGATCGTTACGCCGTCTTAAGACTGATGTCATTGACCTGCTGTATCAACACCGTGTCGATCCGGATGTCCCGATTGAAGATGTTGCGGGTACGGTAAAAGACCTGATAGCTGAAGGCAAAGTTAAACATTTCGGTCTGTCCGAAGCGGGTGCGCAAACCATTCGTCGTGCGCATGCCGTTCAACCTGTCACTGCCCTGCAAAGCGAATACTCCATGTGGTGGCGCGAGCCTGAGAGGGAGATCCTGCCGTTACTGGAGGAACTGGGTATTGGTTTCGTTCCCTTCAGCCCATTAGGCAAAGGCTTCCTGACGGGATCGATTAAGCCAGGAACCACTTTTGGGAAGGATGATTACCGCAGCACAGTGCCGCGTTTCGCCGGGCAGGCGATTGAAGCCAATGAAAAGCTGGTCTCATTGCTGGGTGAACTGGCGGCAGAGAAAGGTGTGACGTCTGCACAAATCGCGCTGGCATGGCTGCTGGCACAAAAGCCGTGGATTGTGCCTATCCCTGGAACCACGAAACTGCACCGGCTGGAAGAAAACCTGGGGGCTGCCGACATCATTCTTTCTCAGGATGACTCACTGCAGATAACCCAGGCGCTTGAAACGATTAAAGTCGTCGGCGAACGTTACTCTCCTGAGCACCAGGCTCGCGTAGGCCGTTAATATCCGGACGGGTCCGCTGAGATTGGCGGACCCGTTATTCCTGGTAGCGAAGTGCATCGATCATCAGCGCAAAAGCGGGCGGATGCTGCTTACGGCTCGGGTAGTAGAGGTAATATCCGGGGAAAGATGGAGACCAGTCATGCAGAACCTGAATAAGCTCTCCTGACTTTATATAATCCTGCACCCTGTCTTCAGGTATACAGGCGATACCAAAACCGGATAACGCCGCATCAATCCTTTCCGCCTGCAGATTAAACGTGACCTGCCCTTCCACTCTGACCCTTAACGGTTTCCCTTCCTTCTCAAACTCCCAGTGGTAAAGCCCACCGGCTGTCGGCAGGCGCATATTGATACACCGGTGATTTTGTAGCTCGTGCGGCGTTTCAGGTGCAGGATTTGCAGCGAAATAAGACGGCGCTCCTACCACAGCCATTCTCATATCCGGCCCAATTCTTACCGCAATCATATCCTTATCCACACTTTCGCCAAGGCGGATCCCGGCATCAAAACGCCCCTCAACAATATCGACAAAGCCGTTATCAACCACCAGTTCGAGATTAATTTCGGGATATTCCCTGAGGAAGGGTTTTAGCTTCGGCCATACCAGACTTCGCGCGGCATGCTCCCCGGCAGATAAACGGATATTGCCGGAGGCGGTGCCGTTCAGTTGAACAAGCGATTCCAGTTCCTGTTCAAGATCGGCAATGCGAGGTTCAAGGCAGGCAATAATTCTCTCACCGGCTCCCGTAGGGGCAACGCTTCGGGTCGTGCGGGTCAGAAGGCGAATATTCAGCCTTTCCTCCAGGGCCTTCATCGCGTGGCTGAGTGCAGACTGAGAAACGCCCAGTTTACCCGCTGCTTTGGTAAAACTTCGCTCCCTTGCCACCACAAGAAAGATTTGCAGTTCGTTGAAATTTTCTTTGAGCATCGGCGATTTCCTTATGGGGGTATTCCCTTCATTGCGTACTCATGAAGGGTGTTCATAGACACAATCATTTTAGCCCCATTACTTACATTAATGATAATTGATATTCTGACCGTATCAAAAATAAGTCTGAATTATCAGTAGGTTTATCATGAGAATACTTGTTGCAGGGGCGACAGGAAGTATTGGCCTTCATGTCGTCAACACTGCTATCAAAATGGGCCATCAGCCTGTAGCGCTGGTCAGAAATAAACGCAAAGTAAAATGGCTTCCTCGTGGAACAGATGTTTTTTACGGCGATGTTTCAATGCCGGAAACACTCACCGAATTGCCGAAAGATATTGATGCCATCATCTTCACGCTCGGTTCCGATGGTCAGGGTCGTATTGGTGCCAGAGCGATCGATTACGGCGGAGTACGTAATATTTTACGAATTTTCAAGGATACGCCTGTTCGTATCAGCCTGATGACCACGATTGGCGTGACTGAGCGGCTCAGCACCTGGAATCAACGTACTGAGGTCCATGACTGGAAAAGACGTGCCGAACGTCTGGTCAGGGCGAGTGGTCATCCCTATACCATAGTCAGGCCCGGCTGGTTTGATTACAACAATGATGATGAGTACAGAATCGTTATGCTCCAGGGGGATCGACGCCATGCAGGAACGCCGGAAGATGGTGTGATATCCAGAAAACAAATCGCCCAGGTTCTGGTCAGTGCGTTGAGTAACGATGCAGCAACAAATAAAACGTTTGAGTTGGTCGCTGAGCGAGGCGAAGCGCAACTGGATTTTACGCCTCTCTTTAAGGACTTGCAGGCAGATAACCCTCAAAAAAATGATGGGGTTTTAGATTTGAACAACATGCCTTTCAGTGAAGAACCTGAGTGCATTATTAACGAGCTAAATCAGTTTTCAATACACGTAAAATCAATCTAACGCCTTTGATAATTGGGTCAAATAGAGGCCAGTCTTATGACAGTTTGGATCTGGCCTTTACTCGAAGTATAGTTTGCCGGGTAGTACTAAATTCTCGGGCAATGGCGCTGATGCTTAAGCCTAAATTAATACGCTCAATAACGACCTGTTTTTGTTCTTCGTTCAGGGCAGAAGGACGGGCACTGTTGCAAAGTTAGCGATGAGGCAGCCTTTTGTCTTATTCAAAGGCCTT
>ERZ1673695.1412-NODE-1412-length-24677-cov-5.587726_pt1 | contig 24677 bp, 22 predicted proteins | sample MGYA00580225_ERZ1673695 | MGnify/ENA primary metagenome ERZ1673695 (study PRJEB41218, sample SAMN15661739) | gut metagenome | host: Homo sapiens | place: Canada: London | collected 2015-08-20/2019-03-30 | study: EMG produced TPA metagenomics assembly of... | reverse complement strand
ACCTGTGACCCTCTGCTTGTAAGGCAGATGCTCTCCCAGCTGAGCTATGCTCCCATTTCAGCGACGTGTTAAATTATACTATAGGCCTGCAGAAAAGTCAAGAGAATTTTTCAGTTTTCCCACAAAAGATTTGCGTCCCCGGCAGGAACCCATTCTTTGCCGGGGACGCAAATTCAAACTTGGATATACAAGCATTCTCTAAAAAAATTAAATATCGTTTCTTACCAAGTCTTCAAGTGTTTCACGCTTTACGACCAAACGGGATTTACCGTCTTTGACCATAACCACGGGAGGAACCATGGTGCGGTTATAGCGGGAAGCCATAGAGTAATTGTAGGCGCCGGTTGCAAACACCGCAAGGATATCCCCTGCCTCCGGCTGCTGGAGCGGGATATTTTCTCCGAGAAGATCGCCGCTTTCACAGCATTTCCCCGCTACCGTTACCACTGTATTTTTTTCTTCTCCCGCTTTATTCGCAACCGCCATATCATATTCCGCTTGATAAAGAGCGTAACGCGGATTGTCGGTCATACCGCCGTCAACCGAAACGTAGGTGCGTACACCGGGAATTTTCTTGATGGAACCGACTGTATAAAGAGTGGTTCCGGCAGGGCCGACAATGGAACGGCCGGGCTCAATTAAAATAAACGGCTGCCGCAGGCCAAGCCTTTTTACCGTTTCTTTTACAATAACAGAAACTTCTTTGATATATTCTTCATACGGTACCGGCTGGTTTTCCGGTACGTATTTGATACCGAACCCGCCGCCAAGATTTAACTGCTCCACCTCAAAGCCGGTTTCTTCCTTGAGCCGGGCAATCAGGGTAAGCATGACTTCTGCTGCAAGCCGAAACGGGTCGATCTCAAAAATCTGGGAACCGATGTGACAGTGGACTCCTTTTAAGGTGACATGTTCCATAGACACCGCCCTCTTCAGGACAGTCAGCGCCTCTCCCGTTTCCAGGGCAAGACCGAACTTTGAATCGATCTGCCCCGTACGGATAAAATCGTGGGTATGGGCGTCAATCCCCGGTTTGATCCGGAACATAATCCCCGGCTTTTTCCCCATCCGGCCAGCCAGTGCATTCAAATTTTCAAGCTCTTCCGTATTATCCACTACAATACAGCCTACAGAATTTTCCAAAGCATATTCTAATTCTTCCGCCGACTTGTTGTTGCCGTGAAAATATATCTTTTCAGCCGGGAAGCCGGCGCTCAGGGCCGTATAGAGCTCCCCGAGCGAGACCACATCCAGCCCGATTCCCTCTTCCGCGGCAATGCGGCACATTTCCTTGCAGCAAAAGGCTTTGCTGGCATAGAGCGCCATTCCCGCTCCGCCGTAATACCGTTCAAATGACTCGCGGAATTTCCGACAGTTTTCGCGGATCAGGGACTCATCCATCACATAAACGGGTGTGCCGTACTCACGGGCAAGCGAAACGGCGTCATTGCCGGCAATCGTCAAATGCCCCTGTTCATTAACTTCCAGATTTTTGGAAACAAACATTGGAACCTCCAAAAAATTATTCTTTGCTGACTTCTTCCAATACAGAGCGGAGTTCTTCAATCCCCTCACCTGTTTCAGAAGATACAGGTATCATCCTGATTTCCTCGCCATATGGAATTTCGGTGCGAAACCCCTCCAGCCGTTTTTCTTTTTGCAGCCGCGACAGCTTATCTGCTTTGGTAAAAACAATCAGAAACGGGTACTCGGTCTCCACCAGATACTCCACCATGTCCAGATCAAGCTGTGACGGGGAGTGGCGGATATCAATTAACAGCAGCACCAGGGCCACGTTCCGATTTTGATTAAAATACCCTTCTATCAATTCCGACCAGCGGTGCTTTTCGCTTTTCGCAACCTTTGCGTAACCGTAGCCCGGCAGGTCGACAAAAAACGTATCTTCTACCTGGTAGAAATTAATAGTCGCCGTTTTTCCCGGCACCGCGCTCACCCTGGCAAGATTTTTACGGTTAAACACCTTATTGATCAACGAGGATTTCCCCACGTTGGAGCGCCCTGCAAAAGCTATCTCCAATTTTTCCGATGGCGGAAGCTGGGACGATATTCCGTAGGCGGCAACAAATTTTGCCAAGTTAAAGTTCATACTACTCCCCTTATTTGTTATGACGGGACAGCCGGACATTTTTCTTTAGATGTCTCCAGAACCGGCGGGCGGTTTTGGCGGGAATCTTCCGGCTTCTTTTTTTCCGGCCGGGCAAGGGCGGTATTGAGAACTGTTTCCACATGGTCGGCGGTGACAAACTCAACCGCTTCTTTGACTACACGGTCTACTTCAAAGAGATCGGGCTCGTTCCGTTTTGGAATAATGACCGTCTTAACCCCATAGCGGTACGCCGCCATTGTCTTCTCACGCAGCCCGCCAATTGGCAGCACACGGCCGCGGAGGGTGATTTCCCCAGTCATGGCGACGTCGTGCCGGACTGGAATACCCGACAGGGCGGATATAAGCGCTGTTGTCAGCGCAATACCGGCGGACGGGCCGTCTTTAGGGACGGCGCCTTCAGGCGCATGGATGTGAATATCTTTCGTCTTATAAAAATCGGATGGGATTCCATATTCCTTAGCCACTGAGCGGACATAGCTGACCGCAATCCGGGCTGACTCCTTCATGACGTCGCCCAGGTTACCGGTGAGTTCCACTTTACCGGTGCCGTCCAGGACGGATACCTCAATCGGCAGCACCTCACCGCCTACAGAAGTCCAGGCAAGGCCGGTAACCAGGCCTACCATATCTCTGGTTTCCATCAGATCCGGATAATACTTCTTGGGGCCCAGGAAAGACTCCAGGTTTTTCGGCGTCACAGTCACCCGCTCCGCTTCATCAGAGGCGAGTTTTTTCGCGCCTTTCCGGCAGAGAGAGGCGATTTCACGTTCCAATTTTCGAACGCCTGCCTCGCGGGTGTAGCTGTCCACCAGTTCATAGAGCGCCCCATCCGAGAGGCGGAAGGAGACCGGCGTCAGCCCATGCTTTTCCATCTGCTTTTTGACCAGATGCCGTTTGGCAATCTGGAACTTTTCCTCACGGGTATAGCTTGGCAGGGAAATGACCTCCATCCGGTCGAGCAGCGGCCCGGGAATGGTATCCAGGGTATTCGCCGTGGTGATGAAAAGAACCTCGCTCAAGTCAAACGGGATTTCCAGATAATGATCGTAAAACGCCACGTTCTGCTCGCTATCCAGCATTTCGAGCATAGCGGCAGAAGGATCGCCCTTATAATCGGCCCCCATTTTATCAATTTCATCCAGCAGTATAAGCGGATTGTGGGACTTTGCCTGCTTCATCCCGGAAATAATCCGTCCCGGCATAGCGCCGATATAAGTTTTGCGGTGCCCGCGGATTTCGGATTCATCCCGGATGCCTCCCAGTGAAATACGGACAAACTTCCGGCCGAGCGCTTCAGCAATCGAGCGTGCAACCGAGGTTTTCCCGACCCCCGGAGGACCCTCCAGACAGATGATCTGCCCTTTGATATCGGGGGCGAGCTTTCTGACGGCAAGGCTTTCAAGGATCCGCTCCTTGACCTTTTCCAATCCGTAATGGTCGCGGTCAAGCCGCTTGCTGATTGCGGCAATATTCAGGTTATCTTCCGTTTTTTCATCCCACGGAAGGCTGATTGCAAGATCGAGGTAATTGCGGATAACCGACGCCTCGTGGGAATTCGGCGGCATTTTATAAAGCCGCTCGCATTCTTTTAAAAGCTTTTCACGGGAATCGTCCGGCAGGTTTTTAATCCGGTCGATTGCATCGGCAAACTCTTCCGCCTCTTCCTGTACGTTTTCCCCGTCGCCAAGCTCTTCGGAAATGACGCGGAGCTGCTCCCGCAGGTAGTAATCCCGCTGGTTTTTATCCATGTTTTCCTTGACCTGCTCGAAAATATCCCGCTCAATGGTGAGTATATTGGTTTCTTTTTCAAGAATTTCAGCCAGCAGACGAAGGCGGCCGTACAGGTCCGATTTTTCCAAAAGCCTCTGTTTATCCTCAAACCGGAGCATAATATTCTGCACAATGATGTCAAAGAGCTTTTGAGGTTCGTCTTCAGTCAGAATAGAGGCAACCAGTTCTTCCGCGAGCTTGGGAACGATTTCCGCGTACTCGTCAAAAATCGACTTAATGGTGCGCATGACGGCCTCTATTTCCTCGGCAGATTTTCGGCTGCCGCGGTAAGGCATCTGTTTCACTTCGCATTCTATGTACCCTTCAAATGAGGTAAAGCGAACAACTTTGGCGCGGTACAGCCCCTCTACCAGAACGCGGACGGTATTCTCCTGCGTTTTGAGGAGCTGTTTAATTTTTACAACAACACCGACCTTGTAAAGGTCGTTTTCCCCCGGTTCCTCCACGGAAAGGTCGTTTTGAGCAACCAGAAAAATGGTCTTGCTCCCGCTGACCGCCACGTTTAGCGCTTCAATCGACTTGGCGCGGCCAACGTCAAAGTGCATGACGGTGCCCGGCAGCATAACGATTCCGCGCATGGCGAGTGCCGGAAGGATGACGGTTGGCGTATTTTCTTTTTTTATCTTCAAGGTTTTTTCCTGCATAATAATCTCCTTAATGCCCAGGCGGCAGATACTTTATTCATTATATCGGATTACACGATGTTTTGCAAGTTTCAAAGCTCCTCGATTCATTCTTTTTGAAAACTTTACTTTTGTATTTTAGTGTGTTAAAATACTCAGTAAAATGATATCTCTGTTTGGAGGGTTTTCCATGAATAACAAATTAAAAAATGACGACGTGGACTTTCTTTTTCAGTCAATTTTATCTTTGAAAACCATGGAAGAATGTTACAACTTTTTTGAGGATCTCTGCACCGCACAGGAGTTGAAGGCAATGTCCCAGCGGATCGTCGTGGCTAAAATGCTGAGTGAGCGCAAGGTATACAGCGATATTGTTGCAAAAACAGGTGCCAGCACCGCGACTATCAGCCGTGTAAACCGCTCCCTGATGTATGGTAACGACGGATATTCGGTTGTCTTTGACCGCGTAGAGAGCCATGAATAGCTATAATGATTTCGCGCTCGTCTACGATACTCTAACCGAAAACGTTGGCTATCCCAGAAGAGCTGCCTGTTATGACCGGCTGATTACAGCCCATGGCGGCAAAAAAGGGATTTTGCTCGACCTTGCCTGCGGAACCGGCTCAATGAGCTTTGAGTTTGCAAAGCTCGGATACGATGTAATCGGGATCGACGGTTCGGAGGAAATGCTCTCAGTCGCTATGGACAAAAAATTGGACGGCGGTGCGGATTCTGTTATCTTTCTCTGCCAGCAGATGCAGGAGCTTGACCTTTTCGGAACCATAGACGTCACCGTCTGTGCTCTGGACAGCCTGAATCACCTGGTAAACCTAAAAGATTTGCAGGAAACTTTCCGGCGTGTTTCACTTTTTACAAATCCCGGCGGACTTTTCCTGTTTGACGTGAACACTCCTTACAAGCACCGCGAAGTACTTGCCGACAACACTTTTTTCTATGATGAACCCGGCGTCACCTGTATCTGGCAGAACACCCTTGTTGAGCAGGATGTCGTACAGATCGACCTTGACCTCTTTATTGAGATGGAAAGCGGACTTTACAGACGCGCGGCTGAACAGTTCTGCGAACGCGCTTATCCGGAGGACCTGCTCCGGTCCATGCTTGGTAAAGCCGGGCTTGAGGTTTTGGCAGTCTGCGGTGAAGATGGAAAAAGCTCCCCGTGTGAAACCTCTGAGCGGGTCATTTATGTTACAAAGAAAATTTGAAAGGATCATCTATGGGCAAACTGGTACGCACCTTGTCAAAAGACGGCTCAGTCATGGCCTGCGCCATTGACGCGACCGATATTGTTTCGGAAATTGAGCGAATTCACAAAACCTCCGCCGTTGTATCGGCGGCACTCGGCAGGCTGGCAGCCGCGGCTTCCATGATGGGCTGTATGCTGAAAGCCGCAAATCAATCGGTCACGCTGCGGGTGAAAGGCAACGGTCCGATCGGCGGCATGATTGCTGTTGCAGACAGTTACGGCAACGTAAAATGTTATGCGGAAAACGCAGTTGTAGAGATTCCGTTAAACCAATACGGAAAACTGGATGTTTCGGGCGCGGTTGGGAAGGACGGATTCCTGCAGGTCATCAAAGACCTTGGAATGAAAGAACCCTATACCGGTCAGGTTCCAATTGTCTCCGGTGAGATCGCCGAGGACATTACCCAGTATTTCGCAGTAAGCGAGCAAACTCCGACTGTTTGCGGATTAGGCGTTCTTGTAAACCCTAATCTCACCATTAAAGGAGCCGGCGGTTATTTGGTACAACTTCTTCCCTTTGCGGACGAAAGCTGCATTGATCTTCTGGAAGAAAATCTAAAAAAAATGCCGCCAGTCTCCTCCATGTATGCGGACGGCATGACTCCGGAAGAGGTTTGCTTCAGGCTGCTTGAGGGGCTTGAGCCGAATCTTCTGGACGAATCCTCCCCCATCTACCGCTGTGACTGCAGCGAGGAGCGGGTCTCGCGGGCCCTCATCAGCCTTGGGAAGCAGGAACTTACTTCCATGATTGAGGAAGAGGAAAAAATTGAGGTTTCCTGTCACTTCTGCAACAAAAAATACATCTTCGACCAGGATATGCTGTTACAAATCCGCGACCGGGCAAAAGCCTGATGGATTAAATATAAAAGTAAATGTAATTTTAAGGAGGAAACTATTTCTTTGGACGGTTATCTTATACTTGTGCTGGTTGTGTTGGTGCTGTTGTCAGCATTCTTCTCAGCCAGCGAAACGGCAATTTCAACCGTTAACCGGATCCGTATGCGCAACTATGCCGACGAAGGGAATAAAAAGGCGCAGAAGGTTATACACATGGCGGACAATTACGACAGGACCCTTTCCACCATCCTGGTCGGCAACAACATCGTAAACATCACCTTCGCATCGCTGAGCACCATGCTTTTTACCAATCTGTTCGGCGTTTCCGGCGTTGGGATCGCCACCCTGGTCTCAACCATAGTGGTGCTGATCTTCGGCGAAATCCTGCCAAAAAGCATGGCGAAGGGATTTGCAGATACCTTTGCACTCACAGTCGCCTACCCGCTTTACTGGGTTATGTTGGTTCTGACGCCTGTTGTCTACATTTTCATCGGGATCAAAAAAGGGATTATGCGGATTTTTAAGCCACAGAAAAAGCAGGTGTCGGTGACAGAGCAGGAACTTAAATATATCATTGAGGAAATTGAGGACGAGGGGGTTCTTGAAAAACAGGAAAGCGAACTTGTCCGCAGCGCTTTGGATTTTGACGAAATCACTGCCGAAGAAATACTGACGCCCCGTGTCGACGTGGTCTCGGTGGAGGCCGGTGCATCGACTGAAACTATTAAAGATCTGTTCATAGAGGAACACTACTCCCGTATCCCGGTTTATGAAGACAGCATTGACAACATCATCGGCGTGCTTTATTCCAAAGATTTTTTTACAGCTTATATAAAAGGGACGGAATTTTCCATCCGAGACATGCTTCAAAGCGTTATTTTTATCCCACCCTCAAAAAAGATTTCCGAACTGTTCAGCGAGCTTCAGAAAAGCAAATCTCATCTTGCCGTGGTGACCGACCAATACGGCGGCAATATGGGAATTGTCACCCTTGAGGATATTCTGGAGGAGCTGGTCGGCGAAATCTGGGACGAATATGACGAAGACGAGCGGGACTTTGTTCCGCTGGATGAAAATACTTTTGAAATCAGCGGAGACCTTCGGGTAAGCGATTTGGTAGAAGAGCTGAAAATTGAAGGTCTTATCATTGAAACCGGCAGCAATTCTGCCGGGGGCTGGGCGCTCGAAAGCTTTGGTCATATTCCGGCGGAAGGCGAGTCTTTTATGAACGGTATTTTGAAAGTCACCGTCAAAGAAGTTTCCGAAAACCGTATCATTCGCCTGACCGTTCAGGTTCTTCCACCCCAGAAAGAAGGGCCCGACGGGGAAAAAGAATAAAGCATTTTGGTAGAATTTTGAACCGTATTAAAAAAAGCCTCCGTTTAAAGCGGAGGCTTTTCTCATCCGGTAAAATCCTCAATGGTTTTTCTGAGCTCTTCCTCGTTTTTAATCTGCACGCCGTTTTCAAGTGCCGATTGTTCCAGGTAAGGAAGGGTGTCAACAGGTACCTCGAGTATTTTTATGGGGGTATCCTTTCCTTTTTCATAGACGGCTATTTTATTTTCAAAGCTTTTCAGGACATACTGGTAAGTGACGTTCTCTCCCGCCGCCTGCGCCTGAGACCGCCCTGCCATGATTGTCAGCGAGATCATAATTCCGCTGACCAGAACTGCGGCTGCCAGGATTGCGCCGATAACAACTGTTTTCCTATTCATAATGAACCCCTTTCCTGTTTATGCGCATTTTCTATTTCAATAAAAATAAAGCGCTTTGTCTCATGATACCCAGCAGATATTGTGCTCCTGTTGCGTACAAAAATGAAACCCGCTGCCTGAAAAGGCAGGAAGGTCTCTTATCCAAGTTATATTTTGGCACTTTTGCGGAAAAATTATACAATATGAAATTTTCATGGATAAATTGGCTAAACCTTATTTCGAAACTGTAAAACATCTCGACAGGTTCCCTATTTTTTGAGCTTTCGACTTAACAAACCATACACGGTATGCTATAATAGGAACACATACGGCAAAAACTTGGTAGCTGGTACAATAGACGCGTTTTGCAGATGCGGGGCGTGTCGCAGCAGGCTTATAAAGGCAGAAAAAGGGTATATATTCAGAAACCTCTTCATGCCTTTCGTCATTATGGAACAACCAAGGAGGCGAACCGCTGAATGGCAAAACGGATGCAGAAAAATCCGAATATGGTGGACATCAGTTCGCACAGTGATAAGCGTAAAAAGAAGAAACCGGCAAAAGGGGTAAGACGGGTTAAAAAAATCCTTCTGACCTGCGGCAAGGTTCTGGCAAGTTTTATTCTGATTCTTGCGATTACCGGCAGTATTGTCATCACGGCACTTACGGTCTACGTGATGAAATTCGTAGAGCCGGACGAAAGCATTGACATTAAAAACGCAGCGCTTGGTTATACGACGACCCTTGTCGCAACCGACGAAGAGGGCAATGAAACCGAAATTGCCACCCTGCACAGCCAGACTATCCGGGAATGGGCTGACCTTGACCAGATTCCCGAGCACGTTCGAATGGCATTCGTCTGTGCAGAGGACAAACGTTTCTATGACCACGACGGCGTAGACTGGAAGCGTACCTTTGCCGCGTTTGCAAACCTGTTCCTTCACTTTTATAGCACCAAACAGGGCGGTTCCACTATCACCCAGCAGCTGATTAAAAACATTACAGGCGAGGACGATGTGAGCATCACCCGTAAGTTCACTGAAATTTTCAGGGCGGTCAACCTGGAAAAAGTTTATTCTAAGGACCAGATACTTGAAAGCTACCTGAACCTCATACCGCTTGACCAGTCGATTCACGGCGTCCAGGCGGCTTCTAAATACTATTTCAACAAAGATGTATCCCAGCTGTCCGTCGTGGAAGGCGCGGCACTGGCCGCTATGGTAAGGGCGCCGCGTACCTATAACCCAATCCTCCACCCGGAGGCAAACAAGGAACGGCGCAACGCCTACGTCCTTCAGGCAATGTACGACGAAGGCGTTATTACCGCCGAAGAATTTGAGATCTACAAGAACACTGAGCTTGTTACAGCAGTCGATCCCCAGCTGCCCGATTCCGAAGATGACGGCACTTACAGCTGGTTTACAGAGGCCGTAATTGAGGAAGTGAAAGCTGACCTGATCGACAAAAACGGCTGGACCGAGGAATACGCCGAAAGCCAGCTTTTAAGCGGCGGCCTTAAAATTTACACAACGCAGGATCCCCGTATTCAAAAGATTATGGAAGATAAGTACCTGCAGGACAGCACTTTCTCCGCTTCCTCCAACACGGAGGCGCTGACACAGTCCGCCATGGTTATCATGGACTATGAGGGCAATATCAAGGGGCTGGTCGGCGCGCGTGGCAAAAAGGAAGGCAACCGCATTTGGAATAACGCCACAATGTCAACCCGCAGCCCCGGTTCTTCCATTAAACCTCTTGCAGTTTACAGCCCGGCTGTGGAAAGCAACCTGATCCACTATTCCAGCATGATGACCGACGAACCGGTTCCAACCGTGCTGGGCGGCGTATTAAGAAACGACTGGCCGAGTAACTACGACGGCGTTTACCGCGGCAATATCCTGATTCCGGAAGCGATCCAGCGTTCCACCAACACCATTCCGGTACAGTTGGCCAACCAGTTGACGCCGCAGGCCTGTTTCAACTTCCTAACTGAAAAACTCCACCTCAGCACCTTGGTCGAAAACGACATCACTTCTCCGCGCATGGCGCTCGGCGGCCTTTCCCAAGGCATTAAGCTTGACGAATTTACAGCCGCATATCAGATTTTTGGAAATCAGGGCGTTTATACCGAGCAGCACACTTACACTAAGGTTGTAAACGCTGCCGGAGACGTCATCCTTGAAAAAGGGCCAACCGTTACCCGCGCATTGACGCCGGAAAGCGCCACCATTATGAACCGGATTCTTCAAAACGTAATTGAAGGGCCAAACGGTACTGGTAGAGGCGCACGGCTAAATAACTTTACCGTTGTCGGCAAAACGGGTACTGCCACCAACGACGCCGGCGCTACAACCGACCAGCTGTTTATAGGGTGTACGCCATACTATGTTGCAGGGGTTTGGATTGGTTATACCGATGGAACCAAAGGGATCCCCAGCGGTTTAATGCGGCCGATTACGAATATCTGGAAAACCGTCATGTCTGAGGTTATGGACGGACTTCCCTCAAAATCGTTTGAATACTCGAGCGATGTAATCGAGAGGGCGTACTGCACCCAGACTGGCAAGCTCGCCAAAGAGAGCTGTCCCAGCCAGATGACCGGCTATTATAAATCCGGAAACCTGCCTGATTACTGCACGGAGCACTAAAAAAATCCCCCGTTTTGAAACGGGGGATTTTTACGATACTGATTGAGGTGACCAGATGAACCAATCCCCTGCTCTTAAGAAAAACGAATGCTATAAAGCTGAAATCCTATCCGTTACCGGGGAGGGGTTCGGCGTTTGCCGGATTGGCGGCATGGTTGTTTTTGTGCCGCAGACAGCCGCGGGCGATATATGCGACATTAAAATTGTCAAAGTGCTGAGTCGGTACGCCTATGGAATTGCAACGGTATTCCACCGCCTCTCTCCCGAACGGACCGAAGCGGACTGCCCGGCCTACCAACAGTGCGGCGGCTGCTGTTTCCGCCACCTGACCTATGAGGCGGAACTCGGCATTAAAGAAACAACCGTGAGGGACGCTTTTGAGCGGATCGGCGGGATTCATCTGCCGCCGGAGCCAATTCTGGCGAGCCCGCGTATAACGGGCTACCGGAACAAGGCGCAATATCCTGTCGGAAAAGCTGAAACCGGTATGGTTTACGGCTTCTATGCAAACAGGAGCCACCGGATTATTCCAAGCCGCGGCTGCCCTCTTCAGCCCTCTGTTTTTTCAGAGATTGCAGAATATACAATAGGCAGGCTGAACAGCGCCGGCGTTCTTCCCTACGAAGAGGAAAACGGAAAGGGCGAGCTTCGCCATCTTTACCTCCGAATGGGAGAAATTTCCGGAGAAATTATGCTCTGCCTGGTTGTTTCGCGTGATATCTCAAAAAAGGTTCTTCCGCTTCTGCCTGAACTGACCGGAAGATTTCCGCAACTTAAAAGCGTGGTTTTAAACCTGAACCAGCGCCGGGATAATGTCATCCTTGGAGAACGCTGTACTACGCTCTGGGGCGAAAGCGCGATTGAGGATACCCTCTGCGGTCTTTGTTTCAGCCTCTCTCCCCTTTCCTTTTACCAGGTCAACCGCACCCAGGCCGAACGCCTTTACGGAGTTGCCCGTGAATACGCCGCACTGAGGGGCAATGAAACAGTCGTAGACCTTTATTGCGGTGTAGGAACAATCGGGCTTTCAATGGCAAATGCTTGCGATAAACTCATTGGGGTGGAAATTATTGAGACTGCGGTGGAGGACGCGCGGAACAACGCCGCCCGCAACGGGATAAAAAATGCCGAATTCCTCTGTGCGGACGCAAAAACTGCCACAAAAGAGCTGCGAAAACGCGGTGTCCAGCCGGACGTTGTTCTGCTTGACCCTCCTCGAAAAGGGTGCGACGCCTCCGTTGTGGATGATGTTGCGGCAATGGACCCCGAAAAAGTCGTCATGATCTCCTGCAATCCCTCAACTGCCGCACGCGACTGCAAGCTGTTTGAAGAAAAGGGCTACCGCGTCGCTCGTTACCGCCCGGTTGATATGTTCCCGCGGACAAAACATGTGGAGTGTGTCGTGTTGATGTCTAAAACCGGCTTCAACTAAATCCCGCTGATATATTCTAAAGGGAACACTTGTCATTAAATGTCATAGCCCCGTGTAAAAGACACGATAGTACGGTCTATTGAAAAAAACTGAAAACGCGTTTATAATAAATACACAGGCAAAATGTTGTAAAGCAATTTATGAGGAGGACAAAAATGTTGGATCAAAAAGTGGCAAAACTGTTAAACGATCAAATTACAAAAGAGTTTTATTCCGCTTATCTTTACTTGGATTTTTCCAATTTCTACTACGACCGCGGGCTGGATGGGTTCGGAAACTGGTATAAAGTGCAGGCGCAGGAAGAACGGGACCACGCAATGCTCTTCATCCAGTACCTTCAAAACAACGGAGAAAAAGCCGTGCTGGATACAATTGATAAACCGGGCGTTGTACTGACCGAAGCCAAAGACCCTCTGGTAGAGGGCCTAAAACACGAGCAGTATGTGACAAGCCTGATCCATACAATATATGAGGCCGCATATGATGTAAAAGATTTCAGGACCATGCAGTTCCTTGACTGGTTTGTTAAGGAGCAGGGCGAAGAAGAGACAAATGCGGACAACCTGATTAAGAAATACGAGCTGTTTGGCAATGATCCCAAAAGCCTCTATATGCTTGATACCGAACTCAATGGGCGTGTCTATGCGGCGCCCTCCCTGGTGCTGTAATGAATCCGGAAAAGGTGGTTTGTTCCTGCTGCCACGTGACAAAAGGCGACATTATAAAGGTGGTCAGGGATGGGGCTTCCTCTTACAAAGAAGTGAAGAAGGCGACAAAAGCCGGTAAAAAATGCGGTAAGTGCAAAAAGGAAGTCAAAAAATTAACGAAGAAAATACTGGAACAGTAGAAAAAGAGCAGCGTTCTGAAAAGGAGGCTGCTCTTTTGATCTCCCACCCCTACGGCACGAAAATAGTATGCTGCAAAACACGCTGACATAAGAACAAAACGGAAGGAAACAGATATGAACCGCGTATTATTCTGGGATTTCGACGGCACCCTGGTATACTGCCACCATCTTTGGAGCAACTCAGTCCTGACGGTATTACGGGAAAACGGCGTATCGGCCGACTTGGATGAAGTCCGCCCCTACATGGCAACGGGTTATCCATGGGATATTGTAAAGATGCACACCGAACTGAAAAACGAGGCCTGGTGGCCCTACCTTTACCGCAAATTCGCAAGCGTTTACCGTGCGTTCGGAATTGCACCGGAAACGGCGGACAGCCTTGGGCCACACACCAGGGACCTCATTTTGGATATTACGAAGTATTTTCTTTATGACGATACATACACCGTTTTAGGGGAAGCGCAAAAACGAGGTTGGAGCAACATCATACTTTCCAACAATTACCCTGAACTCCGCCAGACGGCTGACAAGCTTGGCCTGACCCCGTACTTTTCCGGCTTTGTCATTTCCGGGGAAATTGGACTTGATAAGCCGCAGCCCGAAATATTCACATACGCCTGGAACCTGGCCGGAAAACCGGAACAATGCTATATGATCGGCAACAACCCATATGCGGACGTTGAAGGGGCTATGCGGACGGGTATCCCGGCAATTTTAGTTCACAGAACCGTTCCTTCCAGGGCAGTACATTCCTTTGAAACCCTGACGGAGCTCCTCAGTATCCTGTGACTCGCCCTTGAGAAACCATTTAAAATGCGCTACAATGAAAAATATCAAACAATATTGGAGGGGTTATAATGAAAGTATTAGCTCTCAACGGAAGTCCGCACGAAAAGGGATGTACTTTTACCGCAATCAATTTGCTTGCAGAGGAACTCAAACGGCACGAAATTGAGACGGAAATCGTCCATGTCGGCGGTAAGCCGATGCAGGGCTGTATTGCCTGCAGAAAATGCAAGGAAACCGGACGCTGTGTTTTTGACGATATAGTAAACGTCTGCCTGGATAAAATGAAAGAAGCAGACGGGATTATTATTGGCTCTCCGGTTTATTATTCGGGAATTTCTGGACAGATGAAGTCCTTTCTAGACCGTTTCTTTTACGCCGGGCCCGACCTGCGGTTTAAAGTGGGGGTGGCGGTGACCTCTCTGCGGCGTTCCGGGGGTGTGGACACCTTTCATCAGCTCAACAATTTCTTCAACCTGGCCCAGGTTATTACAGTGCCTTCCTGCTATTGGAACGTGATTCACGGCGGTGAACCGAGCGAAACGGTGCAGGACCTTGAAGGAGTACAGATCATGCGCACACTCGGCAAAAATATGGCCTGGCTGATGGAAGCGGTCAGCCGTACCAAAGAGATTCTGCCCCTGCCGGAGCAGGAAAAACGGATTTTCACCAACTTCATCCGCAAGATTTAAGTAAAGCGAGGCGCAATCCTTGACAATACCGGAACACAGTCATAAAGGAGAACAGCTTACCCGTTCCCTCAACATGAAATACAGCCTGATACTGGAAGGGCTACTGGTTGGCGTCTGCGCGGCGCTGGTAGCGGTCCTTTACCGCTTAGTGCTGGATTACGCCGAAAAAGGGCTTCACGGCGTTCTAGGCGCCGCAAAGTCCAACTGGATGATCGCTGTCGCCTGGTTTGCGGCGCTAATCCTAATGGCGCTTGCCGCCGGGTGGCTTGTCAAAAAAGAGCCGATGATTTCCGGCAGCGGCATTCCCCAGGTAGAAGGGGAAATGGCCGGCCATTTGGATCAGAAATGGTGGCGGGTCATGATTGGAAAATTTATTGGCGGCGCACTTTGCATCTTTGGCGGTCTTTCCCTCGGCCGAGAGGGGCCGTCTGTCCAGCTGGGAGCCATGGCGGGAAAAGGGATTTCCAAGGGGTTCAAACGAATTCCTTCAGAAGCGAGATTCCTCATAAGCTGCGGGGCGAGCGCAGGGCTTTCTGCCGCTTTCAACGCGCCGCTGGCCGGGATTATCTTTGCTATTGAGGAAATCCACAAGACCTTTTCTGTACAAGCGCTTCTATCGGTCATGACAGCCTCCATCACGGCGGACTTTATTTCAAAAAACGTTTTTGGACTCTCCCCTATCTTCCATTTTCCTGTCGAAGCCATGATGCCGCTTCAGCATTACTGGCTGGTAATCCTGCTTGGTGTTGTTCTTGGCGTGATGGGGGCCGTTTATAACAAAGTCACCCTGAAATCGCAGGAACTGTATGGAAAACTCAAGTGGCTGAAGCCCCAGTTCCGGCTTCTTCTCCCTTTTCTTGTCTCCGGAGCCCTGGGGTTTCTAATGCCTGAAGTTTTGGGCGGCGGCCACACAATGATGGACCTGCTCGCTGACGGCAAGCTGTTCATTACCGGCATGCTGGTCCTTTTTCTGGTAAAGTTCCTTTTTTCGTCCCTCTGCTTCGGTTCTGGCGCGCCGGGAGGTATCTTCTTCCCGCTGATGGTACTTGGCGCATATCTTGGCGGCGCCTTTGGCTTGGGAGCGGTTTCATGGCTTGGGCTTGACCCCGCCTTTGTCAATAACTTTATCATCTTGGCAATGGCCGGTTATTTTACCGCAATCGTACGGGCGCCGATTACCGGGATTGTCCTCGTTTCCGAGATGTCAGGGTCGCTGAGTCACTTCCTTTCACTTGCGACCGTTTCAATCGTTGCATACGTGACGGCGGAGGCCTTTAAATCCGCGCCGATTTACGAAAGCCTGCTGGAGCGGATTCTCAAAAACCGGGAAATACCCCGTCCGTCACAGGCGAGCGGAGAACGTTCCACAGTTGAATGCACGGTAGAGGTCGGCTCCGTTTTGGAGCAATGCGAAATCCGCACAGTGGAATGGCCGAAAGACTGCCTTCTGGTTTCAGTCCAGCGCGGAAGCGCCGAGGTGATCCCCAAAGGCGACACCAAACTTCTGCCGGGCGATATTTTAGTGGCTCTAACCGACCGGGATAACCGGACAGTTCTCGCCGCAGAGCTTAAAAGCCTGTGCCGGTGCAGAGAAATATGAGGATGTGTTAAAAACGGAGGGAAAACAAAATGGCGGCGTTTGATTACAAAAAAGAATATAAGGCCTTATATCTTCCAAAGGCCACCCCGGAAATACTGGAAATTCCGCCGATCTCCTACGTCACAGTAGAAAGTTCCGGAAACCCCAACGAGGAAGGCAGCGCCTACAAAGCGGCGGTCGGCATCCTCTACAGTGTGGCCTACACCATTAAGATGAGCTATAAAGCAGGGCACGAAATCGACGGCTATTTCCAGTATGTTGTCCCTCCTCTAGAAGGCCTGTGGTGGATGGCGGATGGGAAGCCGGGCGTCGATTACAGCCGCAAAGAAGATTTCCGCTGGATCTCTATGATCCGCCTGCCGGAATTTGTAACGGAAGAGGTTCTGGAATGGGCAAAGAAAGAAGTCGCGGAGAAAAAGAAGCTTGACGCTTCATGCGCCCGATTCCTGACGCTGGACGAGGGGCTCTGCGTGCAGTGTATGCACACCGGAAGTTATGATGACGAACCCGCGACCCTTGCTAAAATGGAGCGGTACGCCGCTGAAAATGGCCATAAACCTGATTTTTCCGCCAACCGCCGCCATCATGAAATTTATTTGAGCGACCCCCGGCGGACTGCCCCAGAAAAACTAAAAACGGTCATCCGTTATCCGGTTAAAAAAGGATAAAAGCCGTAAAATGCCCGGCAGCGAGAATTTTTCGCTGCCGGGCGTTTTTCTGTTACGATTTATAATTCTATAAGCACAAATGGAAAAGAGCCTGATTTTTTGTTTAATGCTTTAATACCGATAAATTACATTCCTGAAACTTTTTGAAATACGTCAATAAACCCTATAACAGTCACGACAAGAATGAGGGCTGGAGTGACGGTTCGGATACACCAGAGCCAAGCCTTTTTCAACTTGAATTTTACGCCCTCCGCTTCCATTTCAGCAATTAGTTTACCGGGCTGCCAGAACCAGCCGATATAAATGCACATCAGCAGGCCGCCAATTGGAAGCAGGATATTATCTGTAACCATTCCAAAGAAATCAAAAATGCTGTAGTTAAGAATGGTGATATCTCCCAATACGCCAAAGGACAGCGCACTCGGAATTCCAAGGAGGAAAATCAACGCTCCGATAATAAGAATCGCTTTGTTACGACTCCAATGCAGGTCGTCAATCGCATAAGAAACAACACATTCCAACAGTGCGATTCCCGAAGTAATCGCCGCGAAAAACATGAGGATAAAAAAGATAATCGCAAAAATAGAACCACCCGCCATTGACTCAAATACTTTTGGCAGGGTTCCAAAAATCAGGCTGGGGCCCTGAGCGGGTTCCAGACCAAACGCAAACACAGCCGGAAAAATTGCAATACCCGCCAAAACAGCGGCGCCGGTGTCAAGCCCTACAACAACCGAGCAGTCCTTTGGGATGTTGCTCTTTCTGTTCAGATAGCTGCCGTAGGTTACGGTAATCCCCATTGCAAGGCTGAGGGAGTAAAACACCTGGCCCAGGGCAGCCGTAATAGAACCAAAACTGAAACTGCCGGCAGACGGGACGAACATAAACTCCAACCCTTTCCAAGCGCCCGGCAGGGTGACAGAACGGATTACAATAATGATAATAAAAATAAAGAGAAGCGGCATCATAAACTTAGAGGCCTTTTCAATACTCTTAGCGCCTTTATAGCAGAACAAACAGGTAAGCACCATGAAGACAAGATGCCAGATAATCGGTTCAACCGGCGAAGCGATATAGGTGTTAAAATCAACGGCCTGGAAAGTAACCACATAGGATTCAATATACTTGAGAATCCAGCCGCCAATGACACTATAGTAAGAAAGAATGATAAATGCGGAGAGAACGCCGAGCACACCTACAACGGTCGCTTTCTTACCAATGGAGCGGTAAGCACTGACCGGGCTTTTTTGGGTATAGCGGCCAAGAGACATCTCTGTGAGCATAACCGGCAATCCGAGAAACAGGATAAAAACCAAATAAACAATTAAAAACCAAAAACCGCCGTTTTTTCCCATCAGATATGGGAATTTCCACAGGTTCCCAAGGCCGATTGCGGAACCGGCTGTCGCCAATATAAAGCCAATTCCGGTTGCCCACTGATTTCTTTTTGCCATAAAGTATAGATCCTCCCTTGATAAAATGCAATATTGAATAATATTTTACAATATTATGACCAATTAATCAACGTGTTTTTCGCTTTTTTGAAGTTTTTTATCACAATACTGCTTATTTTGTGAGAAAAGCGTATCATTTTATGAAATTCATAAGCTTTTTTTCACTTACATACTAATTGAAGTAGGGATGAAAGGGGGCTTTGGAATGATTACATATGAGGAAAATGGACCAGTGACCCAAAAGGAACTGGAGGAACTTTTCCTTCAGCTGGAATGGCAGTCCGGAAGGCACGGCAGCCGTTTGTATCACGCCGTCAAAAATTCCGGTTATTATATAACCGCCAGAAATTCCGGGCGAGAACTGGTCGGACTGATTTCTGCCTTGGACGATGGTGCTATCAATGTTTACATCCCCTATGCGCTGATCCATCCGGATTACCAGCGGCGGGGAATCGGCAGGAATATGATAGAAAGGCTGCAGGAACACTACAGGGATTTTTTACGAATCGCCTTAATTTCATACAGTGAAAGCGCAGCGTTTTACCAGGCAAGCGGTTTTTCAGTTTGTCCGGAACAGATTCCAATGGAACTTTCACGTTTTCCAAAACCTGAACCCTGATTTAAGTATCAAAAAAACTCCCGGCTGACAATCAGCCGGGAGTTTTCCTTTTACCTTTTACCTTATTTCATCAGGGAAGCCAGCGCTTTGTAGTCGCCTTTCAGATCCTGATAAAGTTTCTTATACAGGTCATAGTAGCCCATATAAACATCATGATTTTCCATGATTGGTTGCTGGGTGATGTTTTTGCGGATAATGGTATCGCAGGCCTCTTCTACAGAGTTGTAAACGCCAGCGCCTACGCCCGCCAGAATCGCCACGCCGAGAGCCGGACCTTCATCCGCATGGATGGTGTTGACCGGGCAGCCGTACATATCAGCCAGCATCTGGCGCCATACCTTACTCCGTCCGCCGCCGCCGCAGGCCATCATATCCTGGACATTGACGCCCATTTCACGGAACACGTCGACACAGTCAAGCTGGGAATACGCAACGCCTTCCAAAACAGCGCGGATCAGGTTCCCGCGGTCATGGATTGCGGAAAGGCCAAAGAAAACGCCGCGCGCTTCAGAATCCGGATGCGGAGAACGCTCGCCCATCAGGTAAGGCAGGTAGAGGAGCCCGCCGGCGCCAGGGCCGACTTTGTCCGCAAGCTTATCCATAATGACATACGGGTCAATCCCCTGCGCTTCCGCCTCTGCAATTTCGGGGGCACAGCAAGTGTCGCGGAGCCATTTCAGGGAAAGGCCGGCCGCAAGAGTACAACTCATCACAGTCCATTTGCCCGGAACAGAAGCGCAAAGGGTATGTACTCTTCCCTTCGGGTCAATGGAAACAGTATCAGAAACCGCATAGACAACGCCGGAAGTGCCCAACGTAGTAAAAGCAACTCCGGATTTAACAACACCGGTACCAACAGCGGCAGCAGCGTTATCACCAGCGCCGCCGACTACAATCGTACCCGCTTTCAAACCGGTCAGCTCAGCCGCCTTGCTGTGAACCGCACCGGTGACGTCCGGGGATTCATGCATCGAACCGAGGAGAGAACGGTCTATATGGAGTTTCGTGAGGATTTCATCCGACCAGCAGCGGTTCGGGATATCCATCAGCTGCATACCGGCGGCATCTGAAACCTCGGTCGCAAATTCACCGGTCAGCATGTAGCGGATATAGTCCTTCGGCAGAAGGATATGGGCGCATTTCGCATAAAGATCAGGCTCATTATTCTGAACCCAGAGGATTTTCGCAGCGGTGAAGTTGGCAAGAGCCGGGTTCGCTGTGATCTCAATCATCTTCTGCGGGCCGATGATGCTGTTCATCTGCTCGACCTCTTTGGTGGTGCGCTGGTCGCACCAGATGATAGACTTCCGCAGAACGTTTCCATCCTTATCCAGCATGACAAGGCCGTGCATCTGCCCCGAAAGGCCGACACCTTTGATGTCCTCCGGATTTACTCCGCTGACGGAAACGCAGTGCTTAATCCCATCGCGGGTAGCGTTCCACCAATCGGCTGGATCCTGCTCTGCCCAGCCGTTCTGTGGCTGATACATGGGATACTCAATCGTCTTGGAGCAAATCGCCTTTCCAGTCTCATCGAAAAGGACCGTTTTGGTACCCGAAGTACCAAGGTCAACACCTAATAAATAGCGCATCTGATACACCTCAACTGTTTATTTTGTAGCCGGAATTAGTCAATTTTGATAACTGCTTTTACCACGTCGTTTTTATTGTGGATCGCGAAGTCAAAGGCCTTTGCAGTCTCATCAAAAGTAAACTCATGGGTGACAATGCCGGACACGTCAATCAACCCTTTGGAAATCGCCTTGATTGCCATCGGATAAATATTTCTGTAACGGAAAACGGACTGAATCTCAGCCTCTTTCGCCATGATCTTAGCAAAGTTAAACTCAATGATATCTTTCGGAGCCATACCAACCAGCACAATGGTACCGCCGCGTTTTACCATATAGGGGGTCTGCCCAATGGTAACGGTGGAACCGGCGGTCTCAATGACAATATCAACACCGGCATTGTTGGTGAGTTTGTCAATCTCTTCAACAGCATTGACATCCTTACCATTGATCACGCGGGTCGCGCCGAGCTTCATGGCAAAGTCAAGACGCTTTGGAATAACGTCGACTACGGTGATGTCTGTCGCGCCGAAGGCTTTGCAGGCAAGCAGAGTGCACAAGCCAATGCAGCCCGCGCCCAGAATCACAACAGAACTGCCCAGAGTGACTCTCCCCTGTTTTGCGGCGTGCATCCCGACAGAAAGGGGTTCAACCAGCGCGCCTTCTTTGGTGGAGATGTTGTCCGGGAGCTTAAAGCACATATTCTCCGGGAACGCGATATAGTTTTCAATACAGCCATGGTACGGCGGGGTGGCGAGGAACTCGACGTCCGGACAGAGATTGTATTTACCGGATTTGCAGAATTCGCACTGACCGCAGGTGATACCCGGCTCCAAAGCGACACGGTCGCCGACCTTGAGGTTCTGAACCCCCTCGCCCAGCTCGACGACGGTGCCGGCGCACTCATGGCCGAGGATAAAGTCGCCTTCGACGACAAAGTCACCGATCCGGCCGTTTTCAAGATAATGGACGTCGGAACCACAGATGCCAACATACTCCAGTTTGACAATAACCTGTTTCTCTTTCGGAGTTGGGACCGGAACGTCACGAATTTCCATCTTTTCCAGACCCGTCATAAAAACTGCTCTGTTTTTCATTTGTAAAACCTCCTGAACTCTTTATTTACCTGTGTTGAATTAATAAATTTTAGCACTTTTAAAAACAACTTTTATAAAATGTATTTACAGGTATTTTCAATAAAAGGATACGCCCCCGCTTTCAAAAAGTCAAGCTGTATTTTATGAATAATAAAGCCCAAAAACAGTTTCGTTGTTTTAAACAAAACAGGTGAATTTTTTTTGGCAGAAAGCGGGACAAAACAAGACTAAATCTGCGACAAAAAAGGTGTGATGTGGAGCAGTGCAGCTCCCACCGCAGCGGCTTCCAGACGGAAGTGGCAGACCCGCACATATTTCCCATATTCTTCAAAGGTATTGCGTTTTTCCACCAGCTGGCGCAAGGATTCCAGATACTCATCAAGATAACCGCCGAGGTAGCCCCCAAGGATAACTTCACAGTCAAACAGCATACGCAGGTTGTTACAGGCTTCGGCAAGGTATTCCAGAAACTCTTCAAATCGTTTGCGGACAGCCGTCTCCCCTTTCCGCAGCCTGCTGAAAAAATCCGGAAGACTGTCTGAAACGCCTTCCAGCAGCGACCTGACCGAGCAATAAGCATCCACACACCCTCGCTTGCCGCAATAGCAGAGCCTGCCGTCCGGCTCAATGGTCATATGCCCAAATTCGCCGCCCCGCTGATGATTGCCCGTATAAAGCTTATTATCAACAAAAATAGAGCCGCCTACCGTATTGCTGAGAGACAAGTAGACGATATTGCCGTGTTCCCGCTCGTTCCACATTTCGGCAGTACCGGCTGCGTTTGCATCGTTGCACATGACGCATGGGAACGGGATATACCGCGCAAACTGTTCCAAGGTTCCCCCTGTAAAGCCCAAAACGGTTGCATAAACCACCGTCTTGTGATCGTCAGACAGAATACCCGGCACTGAGATGCCAACGCCAAGAACGCAATTGGCGGGAATTCCTGTTCCGGCTACAAACTCCTTTAAGAACTCGCCTACCCGGGAAAAATACCGCTCCTCAGCCTCAAAACGCAGGGGCGCCCGGATATTTCGCATAATGTTTCCGCCAAGGTCCACCGCCACAATACCCACGTGGTTGCGGGTAATGTCAAGCCCGATAGCAATCCGTGCGTCTAAAACGCAGGAGAGCGCCCTTGCCTTTCTTCCTCCGGTCGATTCAAAGGTGCCGTTTTCACGAATCAGCCTTTGCTCCTGCAAATATTTAAGGTTCTGCGAAACGGTGGGCAGGCTCATATTCAGTTTGTAGGCGATTTCCTGTTTGGAAATCCGCCCGCTTTGATAGATCAGCCTGTAAATCCGATTGCGGTTGATCCGCTTGATATCAATACCGCTTTCATGAGAAAGGGACATTCTCCATCGCCTTCCCTTCATAATCCCAAGCATATTTTACAAAAGTATTTTCTATATGTCATGATAATACAGAGCTGCTGAAAAATCAACTAAAGCAGCCAAAATAATTTGTTTTGCACCAAAAAAGTAATTATGAAAACAATATATAACAGCGTTTCATTAAAAAATAAGGCCTTTTTATAGTTATGAGTCAGTTAAAGACAGATACTTTTATTTTAATATAGCATCGCATTGCTTTTCGTTTTCTTCAGGAGTATAATGCAGACAAAAGAAATGAAACGGAGGTCCAATTTATGAAAATCCTGTTTATCGGCGGAACCGGAACCATCAGCATGGCTATTACCAGGCGTCTCGGGGCGCTCGGTGAAGAACTTATCCTTCTCAACCGGGGAAACCGGATGCAAGACCTGCCCCAAAACATCAAGACCATCCCCTGTGACATGAACGACGAAGCCGCAGTCAGCCGGGCGCTTGACGGCATGAGTTTTGACTGCGTCGCCGACTTTATCGCCTTTACGCCAGAACAGGCAGAGCGGGACTTCCGCCTGTTTCACGGCAAGACCCGGCAGTATATCTTCATCAGTTCGGCGTCGGCCTACCAGACCCCGCCGGCCGACTACCGGATTACCGAAGGGACGCCGCTTTCCAACCCCCTTTGGCAGTATTCCAGGGACAAAATCGCCTGCGAGGAGCTTTTAATGAAACATTACCGTGAAGACGGTTTTCCGGTCACCATCGTACGGCCAAGCCACACCTACGATGAGAGGAACGTCCCCTTCGGCGTTCAGGGAAAAAGCGGGGGTTACCCTATCCTAAAACGGATGATGGAAGGCAAGCCGGTCATTATCCACGGGGATGGCACCTCACTCTGGACCCTCACCCATAACACGGATTTTGCCGCCGCCTTTACGGGGCTGATCGGCAACCTGCACGCAATTGGCGAAGCGGTACAAATCACCTCAGACGAAACATTGACCTGGAACCAGATTTATGAGGCGGCCGCAGCTGCCCTCGGCGTAGAACTTAAGGCCGTACACGTCGCCTCCGAGTTCCTTGACGCCTGCAGTGATGAAGATTACCGCGGCAACCTGTTGGGTGATAAGGCGGCATCGGTCGTGTTTGACAATTCTAAAGTCAAGCGGCTTGTTCCCGAATACACTGCAAAGGTTCGGTTTGACCAAGGCGTACGGCAGTGCGTTTCTTATATCCTGAGCCATCCCGAATGCCAAAAGGAAGACCCCGAATTCGACGCCTGGTGCGATCGAGTTATCGAGGCACAGAAAACCGCTGTGGAACTGGTGCGCAGCGCTAAATAAATTGGAGCAACACAAGCGGCAGATTTTAACAGCTTATCCATTTTAACGGTAATCAAAAAAACAGCTTCTGAAAAGAAGCTGTTTTTTGATTACTTTTACAGTCATTCGCCGCGCCCGTAAGCTAACCGCAAACCATAAATACATTTACACTGTTTCGGCGCGTTTGAACGCCCATTTAAAACCGGTCAAACCTTTTCTTTCCAAACAGGCCTGCCGTCAATAAAACTTACATTTTTTTGCAGCTTTTTGGAAGCA
>ERZ1673695.1410-NODE-1410-length-24727-cov-6.091764_pt1 | contig 24727 bp, 23 predicted proteins | sample MGYA00580225_ERZ1673695 | MGnify/ENA primary metagenome ERZ1673695 (study PRJEB41218, sample SAMN15661739) | gut metagenome | host: Homo sapiens | place: Canada: London | collected 2015-08-20/2019-03-30 | study: EMG produced TPA metagenomics assembly of... | reverse complement strand
CCCACGGGCCCCACGGGCCCCACCGGTCCCACGGGCCCCACGGGCCCCACCGGTCCCACAGGCCCCACGGGCCCCACCGGTCCCACTGGCCCCACGGGCCCCACGGGCCGCACGGGCCCCACGGGCCCCACGGGCCCCACCGGTCCCACAGGCCCCACGGGCCCCACGGGCCCCACCGGCCCCACGGGCCCCACCGGCCCCACGGGCCTCACCGGCCCCACGGGCCCCACCGGTCCCACGGGTCCCACCGGTCCCACGGGTCCCACCGGCCCCACGGGCCCTACCGGCCCCACTGGCCCAACGGGTCCGACCGGCCCGACGGGCACCTGTACCTGCGCGTGCCGCTCCAGAGGAGAGATGGCCGTAAATGGCGGCATGGAGGCCTTTACGGGCAGCGTCCCGACCGGCTGGACGGCAAATGACGACAGCCTGGTGTCCAGAGTCGGCCTGCAGGGACGGGTGCACTCCGGAAATTGGGCGGTCAACCTGGCGGATGAGGCTGTCCTTTTCCAGGAGATAGCTGTGGAGGCCGGATGCTTCCATCAGCTGTCCTTCTTCGCAAGGGGAGAGGGCAGCCAGGTAGGCGTCACGGCCAGAGTACTCTATCTGAACGCCCAAGACCAGCCCACCCAGGCCCTGCTGATCCAGGTGCGGCAGCAGGATATGGTCAACAGCAACCGGGTGTTCGCCCACTATCAGGGGATCACGTCCGCCGCACCGGCGGGAACGGTCCGGGCGAGGATCGAATTTACCGTGACCGCGGAGGGCGGACAGAGCATGGACCTCGACGACGTGTCCTTCTCCGTGGCCTGAGGCGATACGGAGGAACGGCGGCCCGGGTAAACCGGGCCGCCGTTGTACCGAGAGGAAAGGAGTCTGTGTATGCCGAGCATCAGTTTGTGTATGATCGTAAAAAATGAGGAACGCAACCTGCCCCGCTGCCTGGATTCCGTGCAGGATCTGGTGGACGAGATCGTCATCGTGGATACCGGCAGCAGCGACGCCACCAGGGCGGCAGCCCTGCGCTATACGCACCGGGTATACGACTTCACCTGGCGGGACGACTTTGCCGCTGCCCGCAATTTTGCCTTTGACCAGGGGACGATGGACTATCTGATGTGGCTGGACGCCGACGACGTGCTGGAGGAGGCCGACCGGGAGCGCTTCCGCCGGGAAAAGGCGGGTCTGGACCCGGCGGTAGATGTGGTGATGATGCCCTATCACACGGCCTTTGACGGCACAGGCGCGCCCGCCTTTACCTGTGAGCGGGAGCGCCTTGTCCGCCGGGAAGCGGGCCTGCGGTGGGAGGGAGAGGTTCACGAGGTCATCGCCCCCACAGGACGGGTGGCCCACTGGACGGCGGCGGTGAGCCACCGCAAGACCGGCCCCGGCGATCCGGACCGGAACCTGCGTATCTATGAGGGACTGTTAGCGGCGGGGAAGGCGCTCTCGCCCAGGGCGCGGTTTTACTATGCGCGGGAACTGTCCGCCCACGGCCGGGAGGAGGAAGCCGCCGCCCAACTGGAGCTGTTTTTATCGGATGGCCGCGGCTGGGTGGAAAACGCGCTTCAGGCATGCCTGGATCTGGCGGGCTGCTATGAGCGGCTGGGGCGGGAGGAAGACGCCTTTTCCGCCCTGGTCCGGGGCCTGTGGTACGGGCCGCCCAGGCCGGAAGCATGCTGTGAACTGGGACGTTTTTTCTTCCGAAGGGAGGACTGGCTCAGCGCCGCCTACTGGTACGGACGGGCGCTGGACGCCCCGGACTGGGGGGAGCCCGGCGGCTTTAAACAGCCCGGCTGCCGGGACTATATCCCGCTGCTGCAGCTGTGCGTGTGCCACTACCACCTGGGGGATCGGGCGCTGGCGGCGGAATACAATGAGCGGGCGGGGGCGGTCCAGCCCGACAGTGCCGCCGTAGCCTTTAACCGGGGGTTCTTCGCCGGGGTATAAGCAAATGCGCTCCGCCCATGGGCGGAGCGCACAGGACAGCGCCCAAAGCGGCGAAGCCGCTGTTTCGGGAAAGCTGCGGCCCGTTCGCACACTTACGGTCCGGACGGGCCGCTTTACGACGTACACGCCGCCCGAAAAAAGGGGCAAACGGTATTCCGCCGCTCCGGCAGGGGGGAGCTGTCCGGGCGGGAGGCGGCCCGCTGCGCGCACCCGGTCAGTCGGCCGCCAAAAAGGCCTCGGCCCCATAGCGCAGGCAGCGCTGGAGCCTGCGCTCCCCCCGCTTGATGGTGCGGGAGACGGTGGACTTGTCCACCCCCAGCCGGGTCCCGATCTGACGCATGTTCAGCTGCTCGCCGTAATAGAGCAGCAGCATCTCCCGCTGGCGGGGCGTCACATCCTCCCGCAGGGCCCGCAGCAGATTGCGCTTGACCCGGCTCATCTGGGCGGAATTGTCGGACGCCATGGCCCGGGCGTAGACCGCCATATCGGCGGCGTAGGCGCCGCCCTTTCTATAGCGTGTATCTGGCATTGCGCCGGTACCCCCTGTCATAGTAATGTTCGCACAGGACGGCCAGGTCCCTGGTCTCCCGCCACATGATGCCCAGCGTGCGGATGCGGTCTGTGAGCATCAGACGCTCCGCTTCGTCCCGGCTCTGCTCCAGCTGCTGCTCCAGCAGGGCCGTGCGCTCCCGCAGGGCCGCGGCGCTGGCGCGGTAGTCCACCGATAATTCCAATAAAGTCATGGCTTTTGTGTATCCTCCTGTTGTTCCTCGTTCCCGTTTGGCCGCCGGCACTGGGGACAGCGTCCCGCTTCCTCCCCATAGAGCTCCGCCCCGCAGACCGGGCAGCGGCCGCACGGCGGCAGGCGCTGCATGTCCCGCAGCGGATCCGTCCAGACCGTTGGCCGAAGCAAAGTACCCTCCTCTAAATTTCTGTCAAAAAGCGCGCAAGTTTTCCTTGACAAGATACCTCCCATCTGTTAAACTAACATCTGCTGTGGACGAGCTGGTATGCTGGTGTAGCTCAGTTGGTAGAGCAGCTGATTTGTAATCAGCAGGTCGGGGGTTCGAGTCCGTCCACCAGCTCCACAAGTTCATATGGAGGAGTTCCCGAGTGGCCAAAGGGGGCAGACTGTAAATCTGTTGCGATAGCTTCGGTGGTTCGAATCCACCCTCCTCCACCAAAATGTCTCGCCAACCGGCGGGGCATTTTTTATGCCCTGACATCTCCGAATGGTGATAAAAGCACAAAAAAGAAATGCGCTACGCCAAATATAGAACTTACGTTCGATTACGGGAGTATAATAACACCGTTCGGAGATATTTGTCAATGAAATTTTTGAAATTTATATTGCAAATGGTGATAAAACGTGATAGGATGGTCCCAAAAATGGGACAAGAGGGGGAGCGTCCATGGAGCTGGAGAGCACCTTCGGCGCCCGGCTGCGGGAGCTGATGGAGGAGCGGGGCGATACCTATGAGCAGCTGGGAGAACGGCTGCATATGACGCCCCAGACCTTGAACCGCTATGTGCTGGGCCGGCGGGAGCCCAAGGTGAGCACCGCCACGGCCATCGCCATGACGCTGGGCGTGGACCCCCTGTGGCTTCAGGGCTACAGCGTGCCCCGGCGGCGGGGAGCGCCGGAGGAGGCCGCTTGGGGAACGCGGGAGCACACGATCCCCATCCTGGGCGTCATCCGTGCGGGCGCCCCGATCCTGGCGGTGGAGGACATCGAGGGTTATGCCGCCGCCGATGTGGCCCAGCCGGAGGAGTATTTCTATCTGCGGGTCACGGGAGACAGCATGATCAACGCCGGCATCCGCGACGGAGACCTGGTGCTGCTGCGGCGGCAGGAGAGCGCGGAAAACGGCCAGATCGTGGCCTGCCTGCTGGACGGAGCGGACGCCACGCTCAAGCGTCTGCGGGTGCAGAGGGATATGGCGATCCTCCAGCCGGAGAATCCCGCCTATGAGCCCCGGATCATCCCCCTCCGCGATTTTGGCACCGGAGCGGCCCGTATTGTGGGCGTGGCCGTCCGGTTGGTGCGCGATCTGTAATCAACGCGGCCCCGGGCAAAAAGCCCGGGGCCGCGTTGATTTTTACAGGGAAAAATCCTCGTCCCGCAGCCGGCTGAAATCTGGGGCGGCCGGAACGGGAGGCACCCGCTTGAGCGGGTCATATCGGAAGCTGCGGCAGTGTTCACCGGGGGAGACCAATCCCCGCTTGGGGCAGAGAATCTTCTCTTCATCCAGCCGGGTGCCGCGGCTGCAATAGGTGCAGCGGGGCTCGATGTCCTTTTGAAACAGCATGGCGCGCCCTCCCTTTCGTTCAAGAGGATTATAACACAGGCCGGCGCCGCTTGCCAAGGCCTTTTCGCGCGGCGGCGCAGGCCACAAACAGGAAAAAGAGGAAGAGGACCCAGGCGCATACGGTAGAGATGGTCAGGGCGGTGTGGAACTCCAGGGCGGCGATGCCGGCCACCTGTTCGGCCAGATAGTCGGAGACGGGGGCGCGGAGGGGAAACAGGCGCACCAGCCCGGAGACGAACAGGGCGGAGAGCCCGCCGTGGAGCAGCTTGCCGATCAGATAGGTCTTCACCGAAAGACCGCTGCCCCCAAGGAAGGAGAGCACCTGACAGTGCACGGAAAAGCCCGCCCACCCGAGCATAAAGGCCGCCATGGACATGCGTCCGGCCATGGTGCCGTCCCCAGACAGGGTCCATACGCCGGAAGAGATCTCGATAAGGCCGGTGAGCAGCCGCTCGGTCCAGGCCTGGGTCATGCCCAGAGGAGCCAGGACGCCCCCCAGCACACGGGCCAGCGCCGGAAGGAAACCGGAGAGAAAGAGCAGCTTGATGGCTACGGTGAAGAAGACCACAAAGGCGCAGATGTTCAGGGTGGACCGAAAGGAATTCTGGATGGAGCCGGTAAAGGCTGCGGTAAAGCGCCGGGCCTCGAACCGGGGCTGGGGGCGCATCTCCCCGGCGGCGCTGCGGGGGCCTGCTTTATAGAAGCGGAAAAGCACGCCGATGCAGACCGAGGCGGCGGCATGAGCCAGATAGAGCAGCACGCCCACCCGGCTGCTGGCGAACACCCCGGCGCCCACCACGCCGAGGATGAAGGCGGGACCGGAGTTATTGCAGAAGGCGAGCAGCCGTTCGGCCTCCGTCTTGGTACACATCCCCGTCTCGTAGAGGCGGATGGCCGTTTTGGCCCCTACGGGATAGCCTCCGATGAAGCCCAGGGCAAAGGCGCAGGCGCAGGCGCCGCTGACGTTGAACACCGGGCGCATGATCCCCTCCAGCAGCCGCCCCAGATAGCCCGCCAGGCCCAGCTCCACCACCAGAGAGGAGAGAACGAAAAAGGGGAACAGGGAGGGAATGATGACGTTATAGCACAGCAGCAGCCCGTCTTTGGCGGCCTGTATGGCGTCGCTGGGATAGAGCAGCAGCGCCAGCGTGGCACACAGCAGGGCCGCGCCCAGCAGCACTTCCCGCACCCGCTGCCGGCAAAGCAGTCGGGACATGAGACTCACCTCCTTCTTCACAAATGAGTATGTAAAGGGGAGGGAAAACTTGCCTGTCCGTCCGGGAGGGATTATAATCAAAGCGAGGAAACAAGCCGTGAGGAGGGATCGGAATGCAGCATGAGATCACCCGGCCCATCCCCCTGCTGGACGCGCAGGGGAACCTGACCGAGCCCGGCTGGGCCCGGCGGCTGCTGCCGGCGTACGACCGCAGCGCGGTCCGGGGCGGCAGGACCCGGCGGAAGGAGTGGGACTACTATCTGGTGATGGGGGAGGGCTTTGCCCTGGCCCTGACCATCGCGGACAATTCCTATATGGGGCTGGACTCCATCTCTCTGCTGGATTTCCGCGAGGGCTGGCAGGTGACGAAAAGCCCCATGCGCGCCCTTCCCATGGGGCGCACCGGCCTGCCGGAAACCTCCGAGCGGGGGAATACGGTCAGCGTCGGGCGGGGGTATGGGCTCCTCTTCCAAAACGATGGGGAAACACGTACCCTCACCGCACATATGGACGCCTTCCGGGCGGGTGCGGCGCTGGACGCCCGCGTGGCGCTGACCCAGGCGCCGGAGGAGTCCATCGTTATCTGTACGCCCTTTGCCAAGCCGGGGCACTTCTACTACAACCAAAAGATCAACTGCATGCGGGCCTCCGGTACGGTGGCCCTGGGGAAGCGCGTCTATCGCTTCGACCCTTCCAACAGTTTTGGTACGCTGGACTGGGGCCGGGGGGTCTGGACCTATCACAATACCTGGTACTGGGGCTCTGCCTCCGGGCTGGCGGGCGGCGTGCCCTTCGGCTTCAATATCGGGTATGGCTTTGGGGACACCTCCGCCGCCAGTGAAAACGCCCTGTTTTACAATGGCAGGCTCCACAAGCTCGACCAGGCGGCCTTCCACATCCCGGACCGGGGCGGAAAGCCGGACTATCTGGCGCCCTGGAGCGTTACCAGCGACGACGGGCGCTTTGCGATGGACTTTCTCCCCGTGCTGGACCGCGCGGCCCGCACCGGCGCCCTGGTGATCCAATCCGACCAGCATCAGGTCTTCGGGGCATTCACCGGGCGGGCGGTGCTGGACGACGGCACGGTGCTGGAGGTGCGGGATCTGATGGGATTTGCCGAGCGGGTGGAAAATCGCTGGTGAAAGGGCGGGCCCCCCGGGCCAACCGGCCCGGGGGGCGTTCGTCATACCTGAAAAATGTTCTGAAACAGAGCGTAATCCTGCTCCAGCCTGGGTAGTAATGGATAGGAACCCCGGTGAAGCACCCAGTCCACCACCACACCCCGGAAGTGGCGGAAGAAAAAATCCGCCGTCCACTCCACCGACTGCCCCGGCAGCAGGATGCCCTGAGCCTCGGCCTGGTGCAGGCAATCCAGCATGGCGCGCAGGGTGTAGCGGGTAGGGTCCATGGAGGAGGCGTCGTCCGGGCTGTCCAGACGGCGCTGGTAATAGCGGGCCACCAACTCCCAGCCCAGAGCCTCAATAAAGGCGGCATAGCTGGACAGAATGCGCCAGAGCTGCTCCGGCGGCGCATCGGCCCCGTGCCCGGCCAGCGCCTGTTCCATGTAGAGGTCCAGCGGGGCAAAGCCCCGGGAGAGCAGGTCCTCCTTGGAACGGAAATGATGGTAAAAGGCCCCGGTAGTGATGCCGGAGCGCTGGCAGATGTCCCGGACGGAGACCTTGTCAAAACTGTGTTCCCGGGCAAGAGCCAAGGCGGCCTGCAAGATGGCCTGCTCCGTTTGGCGGGCCTGCTCTTTCCGCCGCTGACGATAGTCCATGTTTCTTTCCTCCCCTCCCCTTGACGCAGCCGCGGAAGACCGATATAATAACAGCATAACGGCGTTATGTGACGTCACTTCAATTATAGAGTAGGATGATTGTCTTGTCAAACCCCCACAAGATCGCGCTGCTGACCGACTCTACCGCCGACCTGCCCCCCGCGATGCGTGCGGGAAAACCCATCTATGTGGTGCCCCTGAAGATCCTGTGCGGCGACGGGGATTATTCCGACGGCGTGGACATTTTCGCCGGAGATATCTACGACCGGCTCCACCGGGGAGAAGTGCCCAGGACCTCGCTGCCGGAGGGCGGCGTGGTCAGCGATGCCTTTGACCAGATCCGCGCCGATGGGTACGAAAAGGTCGTCGCCCTCATGCTCTCCTCCGGATTGTCGGGTACCTATAATATGGTGCGCATACAGGGGGAACAGCGGGAGGACCTGGAGGTGGCGGTCTTCGACTCCAAGAGCGGCGCGCTGGGGATGGGCATCACGGTGCTCCAGCTCTGGGAGGAGATTCAGGCCGGGCTGGACTGGGAGACGCTGGTGAAGGTGCGGGCCCCCCACATCATCGCCAACACGTTTCCGTTCTTTTCTGTGGACACGCTGGAGTATCTGTACAAGGGAGGGCGCATCGGGAAGATCACCGCCATGGCGGGTACCATGCTCAAGATCAAGCCCATCATCACCTTCTCTCAGGACGGGCAGCTCCAGAGCATCGCCAAAGTACGGGGACGGCGGCAGGTGCAGGACAAGATCATCGAGCTGATGCACAAGCACCTGAACGGGCGGAAGCGGCGGTATAACCTGGGCGTGGCCAACGGAGGCGCGCCGGAGGAGATGGCGGAGTTCTCCGCCCGCCTGCGCGCGGAATTTCCGGACTACGAGCATTGCTGGGAGGGCGCCCTGGACGCCACCCTGAGCGTCTACATCGGGGACGGTGTGTTGGGCGGCGGCATCCAGTTTCTCGACTGACCCGCCCGCGCAAAACGGAAAACAGGTGCAAGGAAGCGCCGCATACGCTTGCGGCGGAAACAAATCACGGACGGGAGCGCCAAAGCGGCGCTCCCGTCCGTTCTGTTTGCCGAAAACCCTTCACAGGGTTCGGCCGTGTTCCGCCGCGGCAGGTACGTGGCGAAGCCGCTTTTTCGACAGCCGCTACACAGGCTGCATCTCATGGAGATACAGCCCCGCCTGAAAGGCGGCGGTGGCGCCGTCGGCCGCGGCGGTGACCAGCTGGCGCAGCTGCTTGGAACGGGTATCCCCCGCGGCGAAGACCCCGGGCAGCGGCGTGCGGCAGTCGCAGCCGGCCTGGAGATAGCCGTATGCGTCCAGCTCCAGGGGCGGGGCGAAGGCCTCGTTGTCGGGGATGAGGCCCACGGCGGCAAACACACCGGAGACGGGGAGAATATGCGCCCCGCGGGGGCCCTCCAGACGCAGGGCGGACACCGACGCCTCCCCCTGGATCTCCAGCACGCGGGTATCCATGCAGCGGCGGATATTGGCCACATCCCGCACACTGTCCACCAGATGCGCGTCGCCCGTGAAGCGTTCCCGCCGGTGGATGAGATGGACCTTGGGACACAGGGCGGCCAGATAGAGGGCGTCCTCCAGCGCGGTGTTGCCGCCGCCTACCACGGCCACCTCCTTGCCCCGGAAAAAGTTTCCGTCGCAGGTGGCGCAATAGCTCACCCCCCGGCCCGCCAGCCGCTCCTCCCCGGGCACGCCCAGCTTCCGGCGCTTGACGCCGTTGGCGAGGATGACGCAGCGGGCCTCGTAGCGCCCGGCGGAAGTGGACACCCGGCGCAGCGCGCCTTCCGCCTCCAGCGCCGTGGCGGCCTCCAATCGGAGCTCGGCCCCCAGCGCCCTGGACTGCTCGTAGAGATTGGCGGCGAAGTCGCTGCCCGAGATATGGCGGGTGCCCGGCCAGTTTTCGATGTCGGGTGTGGTGGCCGCCTGACCGCCCAGAACTCCGCCCTCCAACAGCAGGGTGGAAAAGCCGGCCCGTTTGGCGTACAGTGCCGCCGTCAGGCCGGCCGGGCCGCCGCCCACGATAATGATGTCGTACATAACCTACTCCTTACTGGTAATCGTCGTTGCCCGTTTGCCGGAGCGCTTTTTGCGGAGCAGCGGCAAAAGCTCCGGCCTGGGATAGGCTTAGTATCCCGGGCCGGAGCAAAGTCATGCGTTTTATGCAGGCGGACTGCAATCCTCCGGGAAGGAGAGGGCGGCCTTGAACAGGTCCCCGTCGATATCCAGACGGAAGACGCCGCCCTGAAGCTCCGTCAGGCTGCGCGCGATGGACAGACCCAGACCGGAGCCCTCGGTACTGCGGGATTCCTCCCCCCGCACAAAACGTTCCATCAGCTGCTCGGCGGGGATATTGAGCTGCTGCTGGGAAATGTTTTTCACCGACAGGGTCACCGTTCCGTCCCACTTCATCACGTCCAGATAGACCCGGGTGCCCTCCATGGCGTACTTGTTGCAGTTGGAGAGCAGGTTGTCGATGATGCGCCACAGATGCCGCCCGTCGGCCTGAATATAGGCCTCCTCAGCAGGGAAGGAGGAGATCAGCTGCAGGCCGCGCTGGGCAAACTTTTCCTCGAACTCCCCGATGGCCTGCTGCACCAGCTGCACCATGCCCAGCCGTTCCCGGTTCACCGCCAGGTTTCCGGTGGACGCCTTGGAGGCCTCCACCAGGTCCTCGGTGAGCTTTTTCAGCCGCTGGCTCTTCCGGTCCAGCACCTCGATATACTCGGCTGCCCTGGGATTCTGGATCTCCTCTTTTTTCAGCAGGTCCACATAGTTGATGATGGAGGTGAGCGGAGTTTTGAGGTCGTGGGAGACGTTGGTGATGAGTTCCGCCTTAAAACGCTCGCTCTTGAGCTGCCGGTCCACAGCGGTGCGGATGGCGCCGCCCAGATCGTTGAGCTGTTCGGCATGCTCCCGCAGGTCGGGATACATCTTGCCGCCGGTATCGATCTTGCAGCTGGGGTCGCCCCCCACGATGCGCGCCGCGCCCTCCCGCACACGCCGCCACTGGATGGTCCAGCGGCAAAGGAAGTAGAGCGCCAGCCCCTGATACACGGGGATCAGGAAAACCGTCAGCGCAGTCAGGACGCTCCCCAGCAGATAGAGCAGGAAGAGCACGACCACCCGCCAGGTCAGCGGCCAGGAGCGGCCGAGCGCCCGGCAGAGCCGGCCGATGGACCGGCACAGCAGCCAGGTCAGGGTGTTGGAGAAGACGGTGCGCGTTTTGATGCGGGTAGCCAGGGTGAGCAGAAAGGCCAGCAGGCATCCGCTGATGCCCAGGGAGAGCACGCCCAGCCCCACCGCCGTTTCCAAATTCGGCATACCGGAATTCAGGGCCAAGGCCATGGAATCCCCGAGCGCAAACAGGGCCGCCAGGGCCCAGAACTCCAGAAAGATCAGCAGGTCCAGCGGGATGCGGTCAAAGTGGTTGAGAAGCACGCCCTCCCGGTCCCGCCGCCGGCCGGCGCCCAGGCAGAGGAACACCACCAGCAGGACGGTCAGCACATCCAGCGCCAAGGACAGAAGGGCCACGCCGGGCAGGTATTGGGCGTACTCCAGGTAGTCCTGCGCGCCCTCGGTAAACTCATCCGTCACGGTCTGGGGGTTGGTTACGCCGTATTCCACCGCCAGCACACGGGAGAGGACCCGGCGGTCCAGTCCCTCATCGTAATCCCAGCTGCTTCCGTTGAAAAGCCAGCCGTATTGGTTGGCCACGGATTCCTCCTCCGGAAGGCAGAGCAGCGTGCTCCCGTCGCTCTGGATGATATGCAGCCGATAATAGTCCATCTCCTGATCCCAGGTTTGGTAGTCGTCCTCATGCCCGCCGTTGTAGCGCTGCAGTTCCAGGGAATCGGACAGGACCCGGTAGACGGCCCCCTCCATCGTCTGGCCGCCGGGCAGATTGCCGTACACCGGCTCGCCGGTGGCGTTGTCCACCAGACGGAAACGGAAATTGGTCTGTTCCGGGGAGAGCGCCTCCTGCAGAGCCTCCAGCCGCTGTTGGTCCAGATAGGACAGGGAGCCGTCCCAGGTGCGGTTCTGCATCAGCCGGGCCAGCTCCCCCACCTGAGCGAGGCGGTGATACAAATTGGAGTAGCAATTGCTGCTCTCGTAATACCCCGTTCCGGTCCAAATATCGTCCCACTGGCTCAGGGTGAACAGGCTGGCCCAGAAGCCGCCTGCCCCCAGCACAAGGGCCAGGATCACGGCTAAGGCTTTGAGGGCGGGATGGGTGCGCAGCTGTTTTTTCATGAGATCACGTCTCCTTGTCAAGGGGCGGATATGGGGGAAAAGCGTCACAGCTTCTCCATCTTATAGCCCAGGCCCCACACCACCTTGAGATAGCGGGGATTTGCCGGGTCGATCTCGAGCTTCTCCCGCAGGTGGCGGATATGCACGGCTACCGTGTTCTCCGAGCCCAGGGCGGGGTCGTTCCATACCAGTTCGTAGATCTGTCCGGTGGAGTATACCCGTCCCGGATTCTGCATGAGCAGCAGCAGGATGTTGTACTCAATGGGCGTGAGGCTCACCGTCTCACCGTCCACCGTCACCGCCTTGGCGGCGTCGTCCAGACGGATGCCTCCGTTGGTGAGCACCGCCGGTCCCCCGGCATGCTGCTGGCCGCCCAGGGTGGTGTACCGGCGCAGCTGGCTTTTGACCCGGGCGATGACCTCGATGGGATTGAAGGGTTTGGTCACATAGTCGTCCGCGCCGATATTCAGGCCCAGCACCTTGTCGGAATCCTCACTTTTCGCGGTGAGCAGGATGATGGGGATATTCCGCTTTTCCCGCAGCTTGGCGGTGGTGCGGATGCCGTCCAGACCCGGCATCATCACGTCCAGGAGAATGAGGTGCACCTCGTGTTCCTCCACCAGCTTCAGACACTCCAGCCCGTCATAGGCCTTGAGCGTGCGATACCCCTCGCTGGTCAGGTAGATGTCCAGAGCGGATACGATGTCCTTATCGTCGTCGCAGATGAGCACAGTGTACAAAAAGATCACCTCATTGCCGCTATCTTAGCACGGCAGATTTAAGCCCAAGGGGGGAAAAGGATTAAGAAGTATTTAAGACGCAGGAACATTTTACCCCAAAGAGCGTCTAAAAAGCAAATCCGATTGGGAGGGAAGCCAATGAAACGAACGCTGTTGTCTCTTGCACTGACGATGGCCCTGCTGTTGAGCGCCTGCTCGGCGGGCGTCACGGCGCTCCAGCCCGGCCGGGCGGCCCCGGAGGTTCCGGCCCGCCGCGACGCGGCGCTGGATACGGCCCTGGGCGACTTTGGGCTGGAGCTGCTGCGGCAGACCCGCACGGCGGGCGAGAACACCTTCGTCTCGCCCCTGAGCGCGGCGCTGTGCCTGTCCATGGCCGCCAACGGCGCGGCGGGCGGGACGTTGGCGCAGTTCGAAGCGGTACTGGCCGGGGACGGGAGCCTGGAAACGCTCAACGCCAACTGCGCCTCGCTGCTCTCGGAGTACGCCGCGCTGGAAGGGGGGACCACGCTTTCCATTGCCGACGGCCTCTGGCTGGACGAGGGGGCGCAGGTGGAGGACGCTTTTCTGAGCCGCTGCACCGGCACCTATCAGGCCGGTGCCTTCGCCGCCGACTTTTCCAACCCCGGCACCCGGAAGCAGATCAACGCCTGGATCGAGCGGAATACCGGCGGACACATTCAAAACGCGCTGAAGGAGATCGACCCCGCCACCGTCCTGGCCCTGGCCAACGCCGTTTACTTTGAAGGCAAATGGGCGGAGGAATTTGACCCGGACGACACCTGGGAGGCTCGCCCCTTCTATCCGGAGGGCGGCGGGGAGGCCACGGTGGATCTGATGAGCAGCGGCGGACGGGAGGACCGGTATATCGGTACCGACGCGGAACAGGGCGTGCTGCTGCCCTACCGGGACGGCCGGCTGGCGTTTCTGGCCCTGATGCCCAGCCAGGGCACGCCGCTGGGGGAGTACCTGGATACCCTGGACGGCGCGGCCCTGGCCGGATTGATCACCGGGGCCGGGACGGAGTATTTTACGCTGTGCCTGCCCAAATTCGAGATGATGTGGAGCGGCTCCCTGGTCGGGGCCCTCCAGGCGATGGGCCTGACCGACGCCTTTGACCCGGACGCGGCGGACTTTGCCCCCATGGGGCGGGATGTGTACGGCAATCCCCTGTATATCAGCGCTGTAGAGCACGGGGCCGGGATCGAAGTGGATGAACAGGGCACCCGGGCCTTTTCCTTCACCTTCATCGGCATGAGCGGCGCAGGCGCGGCGCCCCCGGAGGAGCTGGTCTTTGACCGGCCCTTCGTCTACGGCATCGTGGATCTGGAGCGGGGCGTGCCCCTGTTCCTGGGTACCTTTGAGACGGGCTGACGGAAAGGAGAGAAACGAATGAAGCGGATCCGATTCTTATCCCTGGGTCTGGCGCTGCTCCTGCTGGGCGGCTGCGCCGCCGCCGGGGGCGGGCGTGCCCTGACGCCCGCCCCGGCGGGGGCCGGTACCGCTCCGGTGCGCCCCGCCCCTTCGGCGGAGGCAGACTATGCCCTGGGCGCCTTCGGCGCGGCGCTGCTGGCGCAGGTGCGGCAGGAGGGGGAAAACACCCTCGTCTCGCCCCTGTCCGCCCTTTTGTGCCTGTCCATGACCGCCAACGGGGCCGCCGGGGAGACGCTGGAGGCCTTTTTGGAAGTGCTGGGGGGCGGCGTGAGCCTGGAGGAGCTCAACGCCAGCTGCGCCGCCCTGATGGAGGATTACCGGGGCCTGGAGGGAACGACCCGGTGCAACATCGCAAACGGACTGTGGATCGGTACGGGCTGGACGGCGGACGACGGCTTTCTCCGCCGCTGCGCCGACACGTATGGGGCCGGACTTTATCAGGCCGACCTGACCGCCATGGAGACGGTGAAACAGGTCAACGCCTGGGTGAAGGAGCAGACCATGGGCCTGATCGACGGCGTGCTGGACCAGCCTCTGGACGCGCAGGCGGTGCTTTTGCTGGTCAACGCCCTTTATCTGAAAAATGCCTGGGCCGCGCCCTTTGATCCGGCCAAAACCACCGCGCTCCCCTTCCGCTCCGCCGCAGGAACGCGGCAGACCGAATTTCTGGGCAACGGCGTGCGGCAGGAGCGGTACCTCCAAACGGAGCGGGAGAGCGGCGTGGTGCTGCCCTATGACGACGGGCGGCTGGGCTTTCTGGCGGTGCTGCCGAAGGAGGGGACGGACCTGACGGAATATCTGTCCGGCTGGGATGGCGGCACGGTGCCCGCCCTGCTCGCGGCGGCGGAGCAGACGCGCCTTTCCCTGCGCCTGCCCAAATTTGAAGCGGAGTGGGGCGGGATGCTGAACGACGCGCTCTCCACGCTGGGGCTGGGGGCGGCGTTTGATCCGGATGCCGCTGATTTTTCCGCTATGGGGACGGCCGACGGCCCTATCTATATCGGCAGCGTGATGCAGAAGACCCGCATCCAGGTCAACGAGAAGGGGACGGAGGCCGCTGCCGTAACGGCGGCGGTCATGGAGGCGATGAGTATGCCGGCAGAAGAGGCTGCGGTGCTGATCCTGGACCGGCCCTTCGTCTACGGAATTGTGGATCTGGAGCGGGGCGTGCCGCTGTTCCTGGGGACGTTTGAGGCGCCGTAAGAACCGAAAAGGGCATGCGTCCGCTGTGAGCGGCACAGCTGCCAACGGCTGTCCGGCACCGGCGAGAACGATCTGTTATCTCCGGCCTGAACCAGCCGAGACGCCCGGCTCCTTTTGTGCTATAATTAGGGCATCACCGCACAATTCCCCACGCACATTTTGGCGGCCGATTTGCCCCACAAATGCGTTGCAAAACCTTGCAACACAAAAAGTATTCCTGCGGTTTTGCGCCTTTTTGCGGCACAAATTTTCGCGCCGATCCGCACGCGTTGAATGATGCGGTAATGCCTTAGAAAAAAGGGAGGCGGGGAACATGGTGCTGCGGCTGGGGACCGGGGACGCCTATGCGCTGCTGGAAGAGCTGCTGCGAACGGAATACGGTCTGGAGCGCCTGCCCGCACTGGCGCGGGACGGCGGGGGCAAGCCCTTTTTTCCGGCCCGGCCGGAGCTGCGCTTCAACGTCAGCCACAGCGGCGGACTGATCCTGTGCGGCGCGGGCGCGGCGGCGGTGGGGGTGGATGTGGAGCGCATCCGGCCCCGGAGGACGGGGCTGCCCCGGCACGTGCTCTCCCCGGAGGAATACGCCTGGTTTGTCCGGCAGGGCGGAGGCTGGGAGCGCTTTTATACCCTCTGGACCCTGAAGGAAGCGCGGGTGAAATGCACCGGCGCGGGGCTTTCCGGCCCGGCCCGGGCGATCGCCGTGCCGCTGCTGGCGCCGGGACAGGGGGGGACGCTGGACGGACTGCGGTTTCGCGCCTACGGAGGAGACGGCTGGCGGGCGGCGGTCTGCTGCGCGCCGCCGGAGCAGCCGCCCGAGGAGGTTCCGGGGCAGAGTGAAAAAAACGTTTCTTTTTCTTAATGTCATTTTAAGATTTGCCCCACTGTTTTCTAAAGAAACCTCCTTTATACTATACCTTGTAAAAGGAGGGAAACGCTTTGAAAATCCTCATACTGACCGGAAAGTTCGGCATGGGCCATTATTCGGCCTCCCTGTCCCTCCGGCAGCAGCTGCTGCGGGCCTTCCCGCAGGCGGAGGTGGACGTGGAGGACCTGTGGCCTATGCCATGCCCAACGTGTCCAAGACCGTCTATCAGTGTTTCAACCTGCTGGTCACCCGAGGCAGCGGGCTGTTTAATATGTACTATAAACTCACCGAAAACGCGCATATGGAATTCCGGCCCGCGTTCGAGCCCGTCTTTCTGGATGCGCTGGAGGAACTGCTGACGCAGCGGAGACCGGATGCGGTGGTGGCCACCCATCCCATGTGCGCCCAGCTGGTATCCCGCTACAAAAAGGAAAACGGCAGTACCCTGCCCCTGGTGACCTGCGTCACCGACCTGTCTTCCCACTCCGAGTGGATCACCAGCGGCACGGACTGCTATCTGGTGGGGTCCAACGACATCCGGGAGCGGCTGGCGGCCAAGGGTGTGGAGCGCTCCATCATCTGCGTCACCGGTATCCCGGTGCGCTCGGAATTCAAACGCCCGGTCCAGCGCAGGGCCGGGCGGGAGCGGCATCTGCTCATTATGGGCGGCGGCCTGGGGCTGCTGCCCCGGCGGGACAAGTTCTACGAACAGCTCAACGCCCTGCCCGGCGTGAAGACCACCCTCATCACCGGAAACAACCGCAAGCTTTACGAGCGCCTGGCGGGCAAATATCAAAACATCGAGGTGCTGGGCTATACCGACCGGGTCTACGACTATATGGCGCGCGCCGACCTGGCGCTTACCAAGCCGGGCGGCATTACCCTGTTCGAGACCATCTTTTCCGAGCTTCCCATCCTGGCCTGGGAGCCTTTTTTGCAGCAGGAAAAGAACAATGCCCGCTTCCTGGTGAAGCGGGGATTGGGCCGGGTAGCGGCCAAGGAGCCGGAGGCGTGCCTGGCGGCCATCCGCGCGCTGATCTACGACGACGAAGCGCTGGAGTCCATGGCCCGCAATATGCGGGACATGAAGGGACAGCTGGAGGAACAGAGCCTGGGTCACATCCTGTCGGCCCTGGCCGCGCAGCGGAAGGAGGTGTGCGCCTGATATGAATCGGAAAAGAACCTGGCTGGGCGCCGCCCTGCTGCTGGCGCTCATGGGCGCGACCGGTTTCCTCCTGCTGCGGGAACAGCCTGTCGCGCGGCTGGCGGCGGTGCTGGGACAGGTGAAGCCGCTTTATGTGCTGGCCGGTCTTGGCTTGATGCTGCTCTTTATAGGCTGCGAGGCCCTTTGTTCCCGGCTGATCCTGAGCCGGCTGGGCCATCGCGCTCCTTACCGCCGGTGTCTGGGCTACTCCTTCACCGGATTCTATTTCAGCTCCATCACCCCTTCCTCCACCGGCGGGCAGCCCGCCCAGATCTACTATATGTCCAGGGACGGGATCCCCGCCGCCCACGGGACGCTGAATATGATGCTCATCGCCGTATGCTATCAGGTGGTGGTGCTTCTCTACGCTCTGGGCGTGGTGCTCTTCCGCTTCGATCTGCTGGCCAATCTGGGCGGAGGGCTGGCGCTGCTGCTCCTGTTCGGCGGGGCGGTCAACCTGGCGCTCACGGGGGGGATGCTGTGCCTCATGTTCCTGCCGGGCGCGGCAAGAGCGCTCACCGGTTGGGTGCTGAACCTGCTGGAGCGCCTGCACCTGGTCCGGAATCGTCCCGCTGCGGAGGAAAAGCTGGAGCATCAGATGCAGGAGTACCGCCGGGGCGCCGACTGCGTTAAGGCCAATCCCGGCCTGATCCCCATCCTGGCCGGTGTGACCGCGGTGCAGCTTACCGCGCTGTTTTCGGTGCCTTTTGTGGTGTATCGCGCCTTTGGACTGTCCGGCTACAGCGCCGCAGATATCATCTGCACCCAGGCGCTGGTGACGCTGGCGGTCTCCTCTCTGCCGCTTCCGGGTGCGGTGGGCGCCTCTGAGGGAGGCTTTGTAAAGGCCATGACCCTGTTCTTCGGCTCTGCGCTGGTCACCCCCGCGGTGCTGCTCTCCCGGGGGATCAGTTTCTATTCCTTCCTGCTCATCAGCGCGGGGGTGACCCTCTGGGTCCACTTTCGCACCAGCCGTCCGGCGCAGGCGGCACAGCCGGTCATCGTCACCCCCAAAAAGCCCAAGAGGGTTCGGGGCACGGTGACCAGCTGGTAGAGCGGGGATCTTAGGAAAAAATGCCGGCCCTCTTGTGAGGGCCGGCGCTTTGTTTTATAATGCTGAGGGACAGAAAAAGAAGGAGGTCGGGCGTATGAACTATCTGGGTATTGATCTGGGCGGCACCAATGTGGCCGCCGCCGTGGTGGATGACGCGGGGACGATCCTGGGCCGGGCCAGCCTGCCCACGCCCCGAGGGGTGGAGCCGGTGGCCGACGCCATGGCCGCCGCGGCCCACGCGGCGGCGGTGGACGCGGGGGTCGGCTGGGAGGAGATCGCCACGGTGGGCGTGGGCTCTCCCGGCACCATCCAGCCCGCTGAGGGGGTAGTGAAATACTGGTCCAATCTGGATTTCCGGGACGTGCCTCTGGCGGCGCTGCTGGAAGCGCGGCTGAACAAAGAGATTCACCTGGAAAACGACGCAAATGCCGCCGCCCTGGGGGAATATGCCGCCGGGGCGGGCAAGGGCAGCTCGTCCATGGTGGCCATTACGCTGGGGACCGGCGTGGGCGGCGGCGCGGTGCTGGATGGGAAGCTCTATACCGGCTTCAACTACGCCGGGCTGGAGGTGGGGCACTTCGTCATTGAGTACAACGGACGTCCCTGCACCTGCGGGCGGCGCGGATGTTTGGAAGCCTATTGCTCCGCCACCGCCCTGATCAAGCGCACCCGGGAGGCGATGCAGGCGCACCGGGATTCCAAGCTGTGGGAGCTGGCGGGGGGGAGCGAAGGGGTCAACGGCCGCACGCCCTTTGACGCCGCCGCCCTGGGGGACGCCGCCGCCGGGCAGGTCATCGACGAGTATGTCAGCTACCTGGGCTGCGGCGTGGCCAGCCTGGTCAATATCTTTCAGCCGGAGGTATTCTGCATCGGCGGAGGACCCTCCGCCCAGGGGGAGACCCTGATGGCCCCGGTACGGTACATTCTCAACCGGGAGGATTACGCCCGCAACCAAGTCCACCGCACCCGGCTGGTACGGGCCCAGCTGGGCAACGACGCGGGGTTGATCGGCGCGGCGCTGCTGCCCAAATTCCGCTGAAAAGCCGCGGCGCCCCCGGCCGGATGTTTTCCGGCCGGGGGCGCCGCTCCCTGTCCCGATCCGCCGGCGCGCAGGAGCTAAAGATGGGGGAATTCTTTGCGCACATAGCCGCTCCTCCGCAGCACCATGGCCAGCAGGGTGGATACCACCGCGCCGAACGCCGCCTGCACAAGGTTGCTGGGAATGCCGGCAGCCGAACCGATCAGGCTCACGGCAAAGGCCTGTCCGCCCAGCGAGGCTAAAAGCGCGTCGTACAGCCAATAGCCCGCCACCATGATGGCCTCCGCAGCCAGACCGCACACCGGCAGCGCCCAGGAGCGTTTCCCAAGACCCCGGTACAGCAGGGCGGCCGTCAGCCCCATCAGGGCCTTGATACACAAGGTCCCCGGAACCCAGGCGGCATAGCCGGACAAAAGGTCCGCCAGAGCGGGCCCCAGCCCCCCGGCGGCGGCGCCGTACACCGGCCCCAGCAGATAAGCGCCCAACAGCACGACTGCGTCGCCCAGATTCAGATAGCCCCCGGAGGGAGAAGGAACCTGAAGTACCCGGGTGGCCACATAGCCCAGCGCCGCGAACAGCGCCGTCATCACCAGCATCCGGGTCTGACGTGCCGCCGCGGCCGTATGGTGTTCCGCTGTCTTTTCCATAAAAGTTGGACCCCTTTCCATGCAGATCGCCAGAACCGGCCGGTCCTATTTGGCATTGCCATCATACGGCAAATATGGCATGATTGAAATATCCAAATTCAAGTTTTTTTATAAGGTCAGACGGGCGGCATGCTGAGGGCCTGTGATTTGCCTTACGGCAAATCACAGGCCCTTTCAAACCCTGCGCAGGGGTCCGCCTCACTGGCTGCGGGGGGCGGGGCAGCAGGCTCCTCCAGGGGGAACACCGCCAGAGAGGCGCCGAACAGCACCGCCGCAGCGATAGCGATGGCCTGCACCTTGTTCTGCTCAAGCCAGGGCTTGTAGGGGGCCAGCTTTGGAATGCCGCCGCCCAATTTGTCCAGCGCCGCGTAAAGCATGACCGCAATGACCACGCAGATCGCCAGCCGGGTGATGGTCTGCTGTTTGTCCTGTCCCAATTCCATCGGCACCGCCTCCTTATCCACAGTATAGTAGCCGCGGGGGGCGGGTAGACTCGTTTTAAGCAGTTCCAATACAAAGAAATTATGTCGAAAGCGTTAAATTTCCCGAAAGAGCCTTGTCCGGGGCGGGGCGGGACAGTATAATAATGTCTGCTGAATCAACCGGCATTGCTCCGAACGCATGCGAATGGGGGCGTACGGAAATCTGAGGAAGCAAGAGGCGTGAGCATGAAAAAAAACGAGCGCAAGCCCACTGTGCCCGAACAGCCACGGCCCCGGCAGGAGGTGCCACGGGTCACACCGGACCCCACCCAGGGCCTGACCATGGAGCAGGTGCAGCTGCGCCACCGGGCGGGCTGGGCCAATACCGCGGTGGAATCCCCCACCAAGAGCGTGGGGCAGATCGTCCGGGAGAATGTGTGCACCTTCTTTAACTTCATCTTCATCGTTCTGGCGGCCCTGCTGATCGCGGTGGGCTCCTTTGACGATATGCTGTTTCTGCTGATCGCCGCGGCCAATACCGGCATCGGCATCATCCAGCAGCTGCGCAGCAAGCAGACCATCGACAAGCTCAACCTGCTCTCCGCGCCCCGGGCCAAGGTGGTGCGGGAGGGGAACCTGCTGTCCATCCCCGCCGCCCAGCTGGTGCGGGACGACGTGGCGGAGTTTTCCGCCGGGGACCAGATCCCCGCCGACGCCACCGTCCTGGCCGGACAGGTGCAGGTGAACGAGGCCCTGATCACCGGCGAGGCCGACGCCATTACCAAAAAGCCCGGGGAGGGGCTGCTGTCCGGCTCTTTCATCGTCTCGGGGAAATGCCGGGCGCGGCTGGACCAGGTGGGGGCGGACTCGTATGCGGCACGGCTCACCCTGGAGGCCAAAAAGAATGTTACCGCCGGCAAAAGCGAGATGATGGCCTCTCTGGACAAGCTCATCCGCTTCATCGGCATCGTGCTGGTCCCACTGGGGGTGGCCCTGTTCATCAAGGAGTATTATTTCCTGGAGCTGGGGGCGAAGCAGGCCGTGGTGTCCACGGTGGCCGCCCTCATCGGCATGATCCCGGAGGGGTTGTACCTGCTGACCAGCGTGGCCCTGGCGGTGAGCGTCGTACGTCTGGCCCGGGGTAAGGTGCTCGCCCAGGATATGAGCTGCATCGAGACGCTGGCCCGGGTGGACGTTCTGTGCGTGGATAAGACCGGTACCATCACCGAACCCCATATGGAGGTGGGGGAGACGGTGCTGCTGAACGAGGAGCGCTGGTCCGGCGAGGCGGTCACTGAGGTGCTCAATGCCTTCTATCGGGCGGTGGATGCGGACAACGACACCGCCAAAGCCATGCGGAACAAGTTTCACGGCGTGTCCGTATGGCATGCCTCCCATACAATTCCCTTTACCTCCGCCACCAAGTGGAGCGGGGCGGTCTTCCCGGGACACGGCGCCTACCTGGTGGGCGCGCCGGAGTTCGTGCTGGGCGCGCGCTACGCTGAGGTGAAGGAGCAGGTGGAGCCCTGGTCCGCCAAGGGCTACCGGGTGCTGCTGGTGGCGGAATACGATGGCGTGCCCGAGCAGCGGGGCCTGTCTCCCCAGCGGGTGAGCCCTATGGCCCTGGTGCTGCTGTCCAACCGGGTGCGCGCCGCCGCGCCCAAGACGTTTCAGTATTTTGCCGAACAGGGCGTCCATGTGAAGGTCATCTCGGGGGATAACCCGATCACGGTCTCCGAGGTGGCCCGTCAGGCGGGAATCCCGGGAGCGGAGCACTACGTGGACGCGGCTGCCCTGAAAAGCGACGGCGACCTGGAGCGGGCGGCGGTGAAGTACACCGTCTTCGGCCGGGTGACCCCGGGGCAGAAGCGCAAGCTGGTACGCGCCCTCCAGAAGGCAGGCCACACCGTGGCCATGACCGGCGACGGCGTCAACGACGTGCTGGCCCTCAAGGATGCCGACTGCGGCATCGCCCTGGCCTCCGGCGCGGAGGCCGCCTGTCACGCGGCCCAGCTGGTGCTGCTCAACTCCGACTTCTCAGCCATGCCGAAGGTCGTGGCCGAGGGGCGGCGGGTCATCAACAATATCCAGCGGGCGGCCGCCCTGTTCCTGGTGAAGAATATTTTCTCGTTCTGCCTGTCCATCATCTCCCTGTTTGCCTCCTTCCCCTATCCGGTCACCCCGCTTCAGCTCTCCCTTATGAGCGCCCTGACCATCGGCGTGCCCTCCTTCTTCCTGGCGCTGGAGCCCAACCACAGCCTGGTGAAGGGACGGTTCTTGGGAAATGTGTTTCGGGCGGCGCTGCCCGGCGGGCTCACCGACCTGCTGGTGATCCTGGGCCTGGAGCTTTTCTACTGGGCATTCGCGTTCACCACCGAAGAGCTGTCTACCATGGCGGCCATCCTGCTGCTGTTTATCGGCCTTCTGGTGCTCTACCAGGTGTGCAAGCCCTTCGACTGGAAGCGCCGGGTGGTATGGGGCGCCATGGCGGGCTCTTCCGCCGTGGCGGTACTGGGGTTTGGCAGCAGCTTTGGGTTGTCCCCGCTGAATATACAGACCCTGCTGATCCTGCTGGTTTTTCTGGGCCTATCCTATTCGGTGCTGCGCTTTATGCTGGGCTTCTTCCAGAACGGAGACGCCCTCGTCAACGCAGTAAAAAACCGGGGCGGAAAACGAAATTAAGACGCGACAGCGCCCTCCGGCTCAAGGCCGGAGGGCGCTGTTCTGCGGGTAAAAAGGAGAGCCGGGCACGTTTTGATTTGCATCAGGGACGGCGGACGCTCAGGTTCAGCAACAGCGCCGCCAGGGCCAGCACCAGAAGCAGGAGGAAGGGGGCCACATAGCCGCCGGTGCTGCCCAGCAGGACGCTGGCGGCGGTGGCCATAAAGGAAGCGCCCATCAGATTGAAGTTCATAATCGAAAAATTGACGGGAAAATGCTTCGTACCATAAAAGGCGGACGTGAACGCGGAGGAGATGGTGGGACAGGCGCCGTAGGACAGACCGGTGACGCACAGGCCGATGACGCACAGAGGCACCGAAGCGGCGAGCACCGAGAGCAGCGTGACCGCGGCGGCCAGGATGGCGGTCACATTGGCCAGCAGCATGGTTCTGCGGCGGCCCAGCAGGTCGAAGAGCGCGCCGGTGAGGATGCGCCCCAGGCCATTGCACACCGAAAGCACGCCGACCAGAGTGGTGGCCAGGGCGGCGTTGGCCCCGACGGAGAGGGAGAGGTCCTTGGCAAACGAGATGACGGTGTTGCCGACCGCAGCCAGGAAGACGATGCAGAGGAACGCACGCCAAAAGGGAAAGCGGCGGATCATCTCACCGGGCGTATAATCGTGGGCCTCGAACGCCTCGTCCTTTCGGGCGGCTTTGACCTGGGGCTGAGGCAGCGCGGTATCCGGAGCGGGAAGGCGGAGGAGAAAAGCGGCGATCAGCAGCACCAGGCCCAAAGCGCCGCCCAGGAAGGAGAACGCGGCACGCCAGCCCACAGACGGGTGATCGATGAGCGCGCCCGCAAGATTGCCCAGCACCAAGGCGGAAGCGCCGAAGCCCATCATCAGCGCGCCGGAGCAGGTGCCTTTCTTGTCGGGAAACCACGCGCTGGTGGTGGAGATGATGACGTTATAAGCGATGCCGATGCCCGCGCCGCTGAGGATGCCGTAGCTCACGTAGAGCATGGCGACGCTCTGCCCGGAGAGCCGGGCGGTGAGCAGAAAGCCCGCGCAGGCGAGCAGGGCCGCCAGGATCAGGGTGAGCCGGGTACCCAGCCGCTTGGCCAGCAGTCCGCCTGCCATGCCGCCCAGACAGAAAAAGCACATGGTTAAGGTGAAATTCAGGGCCAGATCGGCCGCCGACCAGCCGAATTCGGCGGCCAGGGGGGCTTTCAGGATGGACCAGGCGTAGAGAATACCGGCGAACAGCAGGGCGATGACGCCCACCACAAGATAGAGCCAGCGGATGGAGGTGCTTGCTTGTTTCATGCTGGATACGCTCCTTATGATAAAGATTTTATATCTTGCATCTTACCAGATTGTTGAGCGATTGTCCAGAGCCAGCCAGAAATTGTACGTCAAAGGCCGGTCAGGGCCGTAAAGAGTCCGGCACACCCTGCGGATATATCCCGCCAGGCCGTTTCAAAGTCGCCGGTATACCAGGGATCGGCTACCGACCCGGGCCGGGGAGCGTAATCCAGCAGCAGATGTACCTTGTGCTCCGGGTCGCCTCCGAAAAGCCGCGTCATGCTGCGGCGGTTGGCCTCATCCATGCCGATGAACCGGTCCCAGCGGCCGTAATCCCCCGGCTGGAGCTGGACTGCACGCTTGCCGGAGGGATCGAGCCCATGGGAGAGGAGCATGCGGCGGGCGGGGGGATAGACGGGGCGGCCGGTCTCTTCGGCGCTGGTGGCGGCTGAGGAAATTGCGAACGAATGGTCCAGGCCCGCTTTGCGTACCAAGTCCTTCATCACAAACTCAGCCATGGGGCTTCTGCAAATGTTGCCGTGGCAGACGAAAAGAAGACGGTGCATGATAAAATCCTCCGATTACGACGTGAAGGGAAGCGAAACGACCGGAAGCCCCCTCCGCGG